>ENA-OPAH01000850-OPAH01000850.1-human-gut-metagenome-genome-assembly--contig:-NODE-850-length-22278-cov-10.353193_pt1 | contig 22278 bp, 20 predicted proteins | sample MGYA00241050_ERZ501416 | MGnify/ENA primary metagenome ERZ501416 (study PRJEB25962, sample SAMEA2042632) | human gut metagenome | biome: human gut; feature: human-associated habitat; material: faeces... | reverse complement strand
GGAACTTTCTTTTAAAACCTCAATGTTGTCTTTATACAATCGCACCCTCCGCAGCGAGGTCTTCGAACAAATCTGTCAAAGGATCACCTTTCGACTGGAACTCACAAGAATTAAACGGAACTCCGCCAGCCGCCTGCGGCCAGATGCCAGTTGTGTGGTCTACATAGTAATTGGCAAAACCAGAGTTCTGAATTTCTTCCAGAGAAAGATTGCAGGTGAGCTGATGAACGATCGTTGAAACCATCTCAAGGTGTGCGAGTTCTTCTGTCCCAACATCATTCAACACCCCCGCTACAATTCGGTTCGGTGCTGTGAAACGCTGAGAGAGATACCGCATGGATGCGCCCATCTCTCCATCCGGTCCACCGTACTGACTCATGATAATTTGGGCGATTTTAGGGTTTGGTGTCGTGATGTTTACAGGATACTCGAGGCGTTTTTCATAATTCCACATCCGTCAGCACCCTCCTTTCCGGTTGACTTCCCACGGCCATGGCTGCATAACCCATTCGAAAGAACGGCTCATGCGGTCGTTGGCGGTATCGATCGTGAGCGGGCCGTACTGTTCGGCGTACTGTTTCAGTGCTTCTTTTCGAAGCTCCACTTTTTCCCGGAAAAAGGCAAGTGCATCTTCATCCTCCGGGTGGGTATCGAGGTAAAGGTTCATTTCAACAACAGCAAAGCTGACCTGATCAATCCAGGCGAGCAGCTTTTCGCGGGATGGCATCTGCGGCATCATAGGCACTGTCCTCCTCCCTTTCCACAGAATGGTTTACAGAGTTCCGGGAATAAGGTTCCATTTTTTAATGCAGCGGAAAGATCATAGATCTGTTCAAACCGCTGCATCGGAACGTACGCCATTGCAGGTATCATATGATCTACATGCTGCATTTTCCGCGGGAAATTCCTTGGTTCCATCTTCAGTTCCATATTGTTTGAAGCGGCGCGGCGGTTCTGCATATTGTTCGCACCGCAGCAGCCGCGATTCATACGGGATGAATCCATACCATGTTCCTCTTTCATTTTCTGTTCTTTATAGAGTATGAAGAAAATAAGAAAGTGTCAAAAAAGGCAGCGGTTTCTCTTCCGCTGCCTTTCTGTCATACTAATGAAATTTTCATCAAAACTGCATCTCATACAAATGCGCATAAATCCCGCCTTTCGCGAGCAGTTCCTTATGTGTGCCTTCCTCCGCAATTCCATTCTCCGTCAGCACCAGAATCCGCTTTGCATTCCGGATTGTGGACAGCCGGTGCGCAATCACGAAGGTTGTCCTGTCTTTCGCCAGAAGTTCCAAAGATTTCTGGACGACTTTTTCGCTTTCGTTGTCGAGCGCTGAGGTTGCCTCGTCGAAAATCAGAATCGGCGGGTTTTTGAGGAATACGCGGGCGATGGAAAGCCGTTGTTTCTGGCCACCGGAAAGTTTTACGCCGCGCTGGCCGATATCGGTGTCGTAGCCGTCCGCCAGCTCCATGATAAATTCATGTGCATTGGCCGCTTTCGCTGCGCGGATGACCTCCTCGTCGGTCGCATCCGGTCTGCCATAGCGGATGTTGTCGATGATCGTTCCCGCAAACAGGTACACATCCTGCTGCACAATACCGATCTCATCGCGCAGATCCTTTAACTTCACATCGCGGATGTCCTTTCCATCCAGCAGAATTCGTCCTTCCGTCACATCGTAAAAACGCGGAATCAGCGAGCAAAGCGTCGTCTTTCCGGCGCCGGAGCTGCCGACCAGTGCCACATAGTCGCCGGCCGGGACATGCAGATTCACATTGCTTAACACGTTTTCCTTCGACTCCTCATAGTGAAACGAAACGTTTTCAAAGGTTACTTCTCCCTGCACATTCTTCAGTGGCAGTGCATCCGGCTTGTCCTGGATGTCCGGTGCGATGCTCATAATTTCCAGGAAACGTTCATAACCGGAATAACCATTCTGGAACTGCTCCGTAAAGTTCACCAGCTTTTTCACCGGATCTGTGCAGTTGTTGATGTACAGAAGAAAGGTAACCAGATCCGCTGCCCCAAGTTTCCCACCTGTCATCAGCAATGCGCCGACAATCAGCGAAATAACGGTAATCAGCGTCGAAAAGGCTCCCATTCCCGAATTGTAAATTCCCATATAGCGGTAGCTGACCTTCTTCGAATCGACAAAACGGTCATTTCCCGCATTGAACTTACGCATCTCTTCTGTCTCATTTCCAAACGATTTGACAACACGGATCCCCGAAAGACTGTCCTCAATCTGACTGTTGATATCCGCAATTCTGCGGCGGTTTTCCTTGAATGCACTCTTCATGCGGCTGTTCATCACTAACGCAAACAGCAGCATCACCACAATAACCACAAGCGGCACACATGCCAGCATCGGATTTACCACAAACAGAATAATCATCGCGCCGATCAGTTTGATAAACGAAATGACAATATCCTCCGGCCCATGATGTAAAAGCTCACTGATATCGAACAGATCGCTTGTGATGCGCGACAGCAGATGGCCGACCTTCTGGTTATCGAAAAAAGCAAACGAAAGCTTCTGATAATGGCCGAAGATCTCGTTCCGCATATCATGCTCAATCCGCGCCCCCATCACATGGCCGTAATAGGCAATATAAAAGTTACAGTACATTTCAACCAGAACCATAGCAATCATCAGAATACCGAGGCGGATAATCTCACCCGTTGCCTGCTCCAGCGGCTTTTCCACAACCGTACTCGTAATATACCGTACAATCAGTGGAATCACCAGTGTAATGGCTGCTCCAAGCATTGCAAAAAACATGTCGGTAAAAAACAATCCCTTATATGGAATGTAATACCGCGCCAGCTGGCGGATTCTTCTCTTCTCTTTTCCGGTTTCTTTTTCTTTACTCATCCTGTCCTCCCTTTCCGTTGGAAACCATTTTGTAATCTTTTCGGAACTCAGACGGTGATACGCCGCATGCCGTTTTAAATGATTTCATGAAATGCTTATCATTTTCAAATCCAACCTGTTTGGCAATTTCCGTAATTTTATCTTCTGTTTGAATCAACAGACGCTTTGCCTCCGCAATGCGGATCTCCTTCAGATAGTTCACAAAATTCACACCGGTATGTTCTTTAAACGCTGCTGAAAACAGCGAATAATTCATACAAATATGGTTAGATACCATTGCCATATTCAGATCTTTTGCATAATTTTCCCGAATATATGAAATTGCCTCTTCCATTTTTTCTTTTCCGGCTGTCTGACTTTTCAGGCTTTCCCTGTAAACGTGTATCCATTTTTCAAACGCATCCAGAAACAGATCTGCATCACGGTACTGCAGAGGGCGCGGACATTTTTCCTGTTTTTCCGCCACTCGATGAAAAAGATCCAGCTCTTTACAGATTGCTTCTGTTACTGCCAGAAGCTGATAGGGGGAAACCCTCTGATGTGCTGCCTCAAAATACCAGTTCCGCATTTTTCGCAGCACAGTATCTGCCCGGTCCGTTGGCACCTGCAGAATAAATTTTTCCTGAAACTGTGCCAGCTCCGGCTTTTCCTCAAAACATTTTTTCTGATATTCTTCCACAGGATTTTTCTGTATAAATGCCATTTCCCGGGCCAGCAGTGCTTCCTGGTATGCCTCTGGAATTTCCATCACAGAATGATGTTCTTTTCCCACTCCGAGACAAAATCTCTCATCTTTTTCTTTCATGATCCGCTCTGCCTCCGGTTCCGGCAAAAGATACAGAACTCCTCCTTCTACGCCTTCCAGCAGAATTCCGCTGCATTTCGAAAACCGTTCCCCATTTGCCTTGCTGGTCAGCAGGATCCGGAAGCTGTCGTTTCCGATGTATCGCCGGATCCTGCTTTCCATATTCATCCATTCGTTTTCTTCGGCCATTTCTGCATTCATCATCAGATAACGGAGCTGATTTAAAAAGCACCGTTCTTCCTCTTCTTCCGTTTCCCGGGTCTCCGAAAGCTCTCGTTCCAGATTTTCCAGAAGCTGTTCTATCGTCTCCCGCTTGATCGGTTTTAAAATATAGTCCCGAACTCCATGCTTCATCATTTCAACCGCATAGGAAAATTCATCATAGCCGCTTAAAACAATAACAACAGGTTTCTGTGACAACTCCTCCATTTTGTTGACCAGTGTCAGACCATCCATTTTGGGCATACGGATATCAGTGAACATGACGTCCACCCTCTGTTTTCCCAAAATCTCCAATGCCTCTTCTCCGTTTCGACACTCCAGAATCTCCTCCACCGGCACGCTGCTTCGCCGGATCATCGCCACGATTCCCTGTCGAATCAATTTTTCATCTTCTACAACCAGCAGTGTATTCATTTTCTTTTTCTTCCTCTTTCTCGTCACCCTCTTGATCCATCGGAGAATATTTCCCCCTCGTGATGGGAAGATGAATGCTCACCTTCGTATAGCAATGCTCTTTTGTATAAACTGACAGTCCATACTCTGTTCCAAATTGAATGTGAATTCTGTCCTGTACATTCCGAAGCCCGATTCCATGTTTCGGCTGTGTGTCTGAATTCAGGCGCATCCTTAGTTTACGTCTCAGAATTGCAAGCTGCTTTTCTGACATGCCCGTTCCGGAATCTGTGATTTCAATCTCAAAGCTCTTTTCATGCTCTATTCCTTTGATTTCAATGACGGCGTCTGCATCCAGCTCCTCAATTCCATGTGTGATTGCATTTTCCACAATCGGCTGAAGAGACATCTTGGGGATATCCTGCCGATACAAATTTTCCGGCATCTGAACGGACAGTGTTATTGTGAAATCATACCGCAGATTCATCAGTTCCACATAGTTCTGAATATAATTCATCTCATCCTGAACGGTTACCAGAAATTTATTCCAGCGCATATTGTAGTGCAGCATTTCACCAAGTGCTGTTACCGCATCGGAAATCGTATACTCTTCATCAATCTCAGCCATCATCTTAATGGATTCCAGAACATTATAAATAAAATGAGCGTTAATCTGGTTCTGCATTGCCCGGATTGCCGTATCTTTCAGCGCTGCCTCCCTTTTGATGCTTTCCTCGTTCTGTTTCTGAATTCTCTCCAGCATTCCGTTGATACCATAGCTCATTTCCCGCATCTCTTCTGCGCTGTAACAAACCTTTATCTTTGTTGTTCCATTGTCAATCTGACGCATCTCACACAGGACGTCATAAAACTCCTTCAGCAGGCCACGCACAATCAGATTGACCACCACAATCAGAAGCAGCCCGAAGCCGGCAAATTCAAGCAGCATTCTCTGCTGCTGTTTGATCATGTTTCCGGTTGCATCATCCAAATTGGTCAGTGTTACAAACATTCCATTGAGTTTATCGACTTTCCGAAGCACAATTGCAACGTTTTTCCGGTCAATCACCGCGCTCTGCTGACTCTCTTTTCTGTCACGGATTCCTGCCCGGAACAGAATCAGCCCCCGATAGGACTGCCATTTGCAGGCTGCCGCTGTTTTTCCGCAGTCATATAAATTCCAATTTTCATCAACAAAGCAGGCCCAGCTGCTGTCACCGGATCGATAAATTTCGGGAAATATGTCTGCCATACGCATGGATACCTCGATCACGCCAAGCCTTCCTCCGCTTTGATCCCGCAGTTCCCGTACATAAGTCATCAAATGGGAACCTTCTTTTTTTGTACCGGAGATAATATTTTTTTCCTGTATGTCAAAAAACCACTGTCCTCCGCCCTGATAGCTTCGGTACCAGGCGCAGTTTTTCATCTTTTCCTTCTGGTACAGGATCGGCTGCTGCTCCAGAAAACCATCTGCCATGGCAAAAATATGGATCTGGTACAGATCTGGCATTGCCTCCTGCATTTTATCGATTATGCTGATGCTGTTGTTTCGAAATTGCTGATAATAGCTCTCCGAGATCTCCTCTCCCCTCCTGAGATGAAGAAGATATTTTTCCAACGGTTCATACTCCTGCAGCGTATCTACAACCATTGAGCAGGCATTCGCTTTTGCATTCACCTCCGCACAGGTAAGATCTGTTGCCGTTACTGCTTCATTTACCCCATGATCTATGGCATTCTTTTTGATACTCCTAAACCCAAAGCACATCATGCCAAAAAGCGGAATAAAAATAAAGATCAACGTTGTTACGGTAAATTTTTGGTTCAGTTTCAGTCCGCGAAACCAGTTTCGCATTTTTCATCCCCCAGTTTTCTTTTCGGTTCTGTAACCTTACTAATTTTACCAGTTTTCTCTTCAAAAAGCAATTTTTTCAGAAAAATTATTGACAAAAAGAGAAGACGGTACACTTTTTTTCCGTGCACCGTCTCTCTTTTCGCAAGACTCATATATGACGCAAAGCATGATTCCAGGGAAACAGCTTTCGTACCATTGTTATACTGTTGTCAGATCCCACGGTTCATAAATCTTTGGAACATCGCTGATCAGACGTTTGGTATACGCTGCTGTCGGGTGAAGAATTACTTCTTCTGCCGGTCCCGATTCCACAAATTTTCCATGCTCCATAATATAAACATTATCGGATACATAGTAAGCAAGACCAATATCGTGGGTGATGAAGATAATCGTCATATTGATCTCATCACGCAACTTCAGCAGCATATCCAGGATCGTTGCACGTGAGCAGGCATCAATCATAGACGTCGGCTCATCGGCAAGCAGAATCTTTGGTTTCAGAAGGAAAATACGTGCAATCATCAGTCGCTGCATCTGGCCTCCTGACAGCTCAAATGGATATTTGTTTGTCAGTTCTGCGTATTTTAAGTTTACAAAGCTGCAGGCCTCTGTCATCAGACGTTCTTTTTCTTCTTTCGGCAGATTCTTGTCACCGCGCATATTAATGCAATCCAGCAGAACAGAATCTACACGTTTAAACATATTGTAGGAAGCAAACGGATCCTGGAAAATCGCCTGAATTCCCTTCCAGTACTCTTTTTTCTTCTTTCCGTTCGAGATGTCTCTTGGTTTACCCTGGAAATCAATTTCACCTTCCGTTACGCTGATCAGCCCGAGCAACATCTTCGAAAGGGTTGTTTTTCCGGATCCGGATTCTCCTACGATAGAAACAAATTCACCTTCATGAAAATCGAAATCAACATGGTCTACAGCGACCGTTTTTGCATCGCCAAAGCCAAACACTTTCGTTACGCCTCTTCCGGAGAGGCATGGTTTTAATTCTTTACCATCACGCATTTGCATACACCTCCCGAACCTTTCTCTCAGACATCAGGCAGCGGTACTCTCTTCCGTTCGGCAGTTCGATGACCTCTGGTTTCATACCGCGGCAGGTTGGCTGTGCATAAGGACAGCGGTCTGCGAAACGGCAGCCCTCCGGCGGATGCTTCAGGTTTGGCGGAGTTCCCGGAATTGCAGTCAGCTTCTGTTCTCTTACACCTTCCTCCGGAACGATGATCGATCCCATCAGACCTTTGGAATATGGATGCAGCGGATCGAATACCATTTCTTTTGCGGTACCTTTTTCTACAATCTGTCCAGCATACATAACCATAATATCATCGGTTACGTTGTAAAGAAGCGGCAGCTCGTGTGTGATGAAGATCATGGATTTGATAAATCCTTTTTCCATCAGATCACGCATCATTTTAATAACCATTTTCTGGGAAGTTACATCCAGCGCGGACGATGGCTCATCGGCGATCAGTACCTTCGGAGAAAGAATGGTCGAAATTGCGATAACGGTTCTCTGTTTCATACCTCCGGAAAGCTCAACCGCATGCTTCTGCAGTACCTCCTCCGGCAGGCCTAAGATCTGAAAACGTTCTTTTGCCAGATCATAAATATCCTTTCTCGGCATTTTCGGATCATGCGCATGAATAACGTCTTCTACAAATCGGATGATTTTCTGTGTCGGGTTCAGGGCATTCATTGCTGCCTGCGGAATGTAGGCGATCTCATTGCCCAGAATATTTTTCCGGACATCGTCTGGTTTCATTCCGGAAATTTTTCTTCCATCTACGATAATATCGCCGCTGATGTAGTGAAGCGGTGCGAAATAATAGCCCATCAGGGACAGTGCCAGCGTCGATTTACCACAGCCGGACTCACCTGCTACACCGAGGGATTTTCCCTCCTCAATCTTCAGGGAGACTCCGTCTACGGCGTATACATCTTCATGAAAACGAGTTACATATTTCGTTTTCAGATTGTTTACTTCCAGCATTACTTTTCCCATAGCTGCCTCCTTAGTCTCTTAACTGCGGGTTGAATACCTGGTCAAGACCGGTGTTCATCAGGTTAAGAGAGAATGAAATAAGTGCGATTACAAGAATGACCGGGAAATATGCCCACCATGCACCGTTTAAGTGTGCATTGTACTGGGTTGCCCATTGCATCATAAGACCAAGTGTTGCAGTCTTTGTGGTTGCCGGTCCAAGTCCGATCATAGAAAGCTGTGCCTCTGCCAGAATTCCGGAGGAAATCTGGAGAATGAAGGCCATAACAACGTAGGATGCAACGTACGGAAGGATGTCGGTAAGGACAATCCGCAGCATGCTGTGGCCGGACAGTTTGGAAAGGTTTACATGGTCACGGTTTCGAAGAGAAATAACCTGGGAACGTACGGAACGTGTTGTCCACGGCCATGCGGTAATTCCGATCAGGAGTGCCACCATCATGATTCCCCTCTGAGACTCACCTACGCTGTAGGAGATGAGGATCAAGAGAACGAAGGATGGGATAACGGTGAACAAGTTGGTAAAGAACAGAATCAGGTTGTCCACAAAACCTCCAAGGTAACCTGCAAGAAGTCCGAGGAACAGTCCGATCACGGTTGCAATGATTCCCGCAACCAGACCAATTTTCAGGGATGAACCTGTTGCAGAGATCAGCTCAGTCAAAACATCACGACCAAAGTTATCTGTACCAAGAACAAAGTTCTGACGGTTAATGACATCTTTTTCATTGATGTACTGCTTGCTGTCGATGCTCTGAACCTCTTCCAGCTCACCGGTCTCTTCATTTTTCTCGGCAATAATGGTTGGAACATCCTCTAAAATACCGTCGATTTCGTTGTCAAGACGCTGATATTTTTTCTTTTTTGCTGCGATAAGGCCTTTCTGTTCTGCATTTGGGTCATATTTTTCCTCCCAGAGAGCAATCAGACCTTCTGCATCGGTAACATCGATTTCACTGGCATCTACACCGCCGTATTTTTCCAGCCATTCTGCCATCATAGAACGGTTGTCCATTGTCAGTTTGCTTTCAACGATGGATGCGGTTGCATCAACATTCATCTTATACGTTTTGCCGGAATTTACGGTGTCCTGAATCGAAAGATAGGTACCCGGTTTGAAAAAGTTTCCGTTTCCGATCATTGCCAGCGGATCTTTTGCCACAACAAGCGGATAGATGATAATAGTCAGGAGAATTGCCAAGAAGATTACAAATCCTGTCACGAATTTTCCTGAATGAAAAATCTGTTTGATTGTATTTTTCATAGCGTATTCTCCTTTCTAATCCTGCTGGGATGCTTTGACACGTGGGTCAATGACTGCATACAGAAGTTCAACAAGCAGGTTGGCCAGCAGAACCATGATAGTAATGATTAACGTACAGGCAGAAAGCAGCGGATAATCCTGGCCGGTAACTGCTGAGAGCATCGTTGTTCCAAGTCCCGGATAACTGAATACCATCTCAGCTACCAGGTTACCGCCTATCATGGTACCAAGGGACATTGCAAGACCGGTGATCTGCGGAAGCATTGCGTTACGGAACACATATTTCACAATCGTATGATCCTTGATTCCAAGGAAACGACTGTATTTTACATAGTCGGCATTCAATTCATAAATTGACATTGAACGCATACCAATAGCCTGGCCGCCGATCGTGATGATTACGATAGACCAGAACGGCAACTGGTAATGTGAAAGCACAGATTTCATAAAAGCAAGGCTCATATGCGGAATCATACTGCTCGCATAGCCGCCTGCTGCAGGTGCAATATGTAATTTCAGTGAGAAAACAAATAAAAGTACGGTTGCCATACCAAAGGCAGGTACGTTACTGATAAACAGGAATGCCGGAAGGATTGCCTTGTCGAAAACACCTTTCATGTAAGCTGCAATTGCACCAAGCAGGTTACCAAGAATCCATCCAACAATAATGGCCGGAAGCTGTAAACATATGGTCCACAGAACCGAACTGGAAATAATATCGGATACGGTACGCGGATACTGGCTGAAAGAAATGCCGAAATCACCGCGAAGTGCATTTTTTACCCAGGTAAAAAACTGGACATACATTGGTTTGTTAATACCAAATTTCGCTGCATAGTCTTCATATACTTTCTGAATTGCAGTCGCATCGGTCATACCTTCTACCGATTTGGACGCAATAGTTGAAACCGGATCGCCCGGCATCAGACGCGGAAGAATGAAGTTCAGCAGCACTGCAAAGACTAACGTCAAAAGATACCACATGATCTTCTGCGTATAATACTTTTTCATTCCTTTCATAGAGGAACCCTCCTTCTGATTTTGTAAAAGCGGCCGGAGCACCCCGGCTCCGGCCGCCTCTGTTACAATTCAGTGTGTGCTTTCTTTCTGTTTGGCAAATCAGCCGTCAATCAGTTCCAGATTGTACAGTGCTGCTACGCCATAACCATCGGTGCAGTCCATCGGAGGAACATTGGTTCCATCGTCTTTCTGCGGATAGTTGGTCCATACGGACTCGTTTACTTCGTGGAATACCTGCGGTCTGTACATCAGCGGTACACACGGGCAATCTTCCAGCATAATCTTGGAAAGTTCTGTATAGTAATCTTTCAGTTTTGCATCATCGGTCTCATGAGGAATTGCTGCAAGGATTTCATCTACACGGTCGTTCTGATAATGACCGAAGTTACCACTGAAGTTAACCTCAAGATCGTTGTAATCAGAGCTCATGAAGAAACGGCATCTCATGTACGGGTTGGCAACCGATGTACCAGGGCCGGACTGCATGGTGATTTCGAAGTTTCCGGTACTGTAATCCGTGCTGTAGTTTGCTGCTTCCGGGAAGTAGGTCTCAATGTTGATACCAATATTCTTTCCTGCTGCTGCTACGATTTCAAGGGTTGCATTCCAGTCAGACCATCCTGTCGGGCACTCAGCCTTATAGGAAAGGTTCTTTCCGTTGTACTCACGGATTCCGTCTCCGTCGGTGTCTACGATTCCGGCATCGTCCAGAAGCTTCTTAGCACCTTCTACATCGGCATTGGACCACTGATACTCTTTTAAGGCATCCTGATCCACCATAGCCTGCTCAGCATCGGTCGGGTTCATGACAGAACGTGGAACATCTGCGAAGGTAGGAGACTGTCCGGACATTGCTGAAGAAATAACCTGATCGTAGTCAACTGCCATAGCGATTGCCTTACGAACAGCTACCTGATCCAGTCCTTCTACTTCTGTATTAAAGAACAGGGTAGGCATTGTCATACACAGCTGATACGGTGCTTCATCAACATAGGTAGAAACCGGAAGATCCTGCTCTAACCACAATTTCTGAAGGTCTGTGATGAATATCTGTGCCACATCAATATCACCATTCTGGAATGCGGTGGTAGCTGCTGCGTTATCTTTAAAGATCGGGTGAGAAATATATTTCGGAACCGGAAGCTTACCCCACATGGAATCTGCCTGTCCCCAATAATTATCATCGCGGATCAGAACTACGTTCTGGTCATTGTCAAAGTATTTTTTGTACGGTCCGGAAGTTACCAGATCGTCCATCTTATCCATTTTAATTGCTTCAGCATCGTTGTTGTTTCTGTCAGCTACGGTCTTTAAATAATTTTCCTGCATGATGTAGAGCATCGGCAGATATCTTTCCGCAAGAACCGGGTTAACTGCTTCGCCGGAGTCATCGGTTGTCAGTTTGAAGACTACGGTACTGTCATCCTGTGCAACAACATCTGCAATGTAGCTCTTCATTTCAGCGCCGGTAGAAGAATTGTAATCTACATGTGCATGATAGGTAGCTGCTACATCTTTTGCAGTAACCGGTGTGCCGTCATTCCATTTTGCGTCAGCTTTGATTTTCACTGTGATCTCGGTACGATTGTCGTTCCATACTGGATCTCCGTCTGCAAGCAACGGATACATTTTTGCATCCAGTGGATTCCACATATAAAGAGTTTCATAAACAAGTACACGTGAAGCATCGCCCTGTGCTATAACCATTGCATTGTTTGAGTTTGCGGACATTGGGTTGTAATCGTTGACGGTACCCCACTGCTGTCCTGCGAAGTAAAGAGTTTCATTTCTTGGAAGCTCTCCTACCACATCATCTGAACCTGTGGTATCTTCGCTGGAAGCATCTGCTGTGCTGGAAGATGCTGCTGTGGCATCGCTTGATGCATCTGCTGTTCCGCTGGAGGATGCTGTTGCTCCTCCGGATGAACCGGTGCTTGTACTTCCGCTGTCTCCACATCCAGCAAGCATCGTTCCTGCCATTGTCACTGTCATTAACAGTGCAAGGACTTTCATGTTACGCTTTTTCATACTTTTTACCTCCTTAAGGTTTTCGTTCTTGCTTGATGAGTTCATTATACACAAAGACTGTTAGAAAAACAGTGTCTATTTTTTGTTTTTGGTGTTCTTTTTTTGTTTTGTGTTGGTTGAATTGCTCGTTTTTCCCTTTTTAATCTCCTTTGTTCTGCTCATTTTTCACATATCCATTTTCGCAATATCTGCACTGTTTCGTCATTATGATTATTTGTACCATTTTTCCGTCTTTTCCGACATTTTTCCGTTCGCTTTTTCCATTGATTGTCTTTTTCTCCTCGTGTAAAAAGCGAACCCTACCTCCAGATGCTTCGTCAGAAAATGGCACACAGTCAAAAACGCTCTGGGCGGGCGGTATTCTCTGCGGCATCGCACTGTTTGCCGCCTCAGCTCTGCAACAGATCGGCATTCAGTACACAACCGTCGGAAAGGCCGGTTTTATCACCGCACTTTACATCGTCCTTGTTCCGGTCTGCGGCCTGTTCCTCCGAAAACGAGTACAACCGAAGGTCTGGCTCGCAGTTCTCATTGCCGTTGCCGGTCTCTATCTGCTCTGCATGACAGACGGATCCTTCTCTTTGCAGAAGGGCGATCTTCTTGTGCTTGCCTGTGCTCTCGGATTTACCATACATATTCTAGTTATTGATCATTTTTCTCCGCTTGTCGACGGCATCAAAATGTCCTGCATTCAGTTTTTTACCTGTTCGATCCTGTCAGCTGTCTGTATGGCCCTCTTTGAAACCGTAAACGTTTCCAACCTTCTGCACGCCTGGATACCGATTCTCTATGCCGGAATTCTCTCTTCTGGTGTCGGCTATACCCTGCGGATTATCGGGCAGAAAGGATTAAATCCCACCATGGCTTCTCTGCTGATGAGCCTGGAATCCGTTTTTTCCGTTCTCGCCGGTTGGATTTTCCTTCATCAGGCACTCTCCGGTCGCGAGCTCTCCGGCTGTATTCTGATGTTTGCAGCGATCGTGCTGGTACAGCTTCCGGGCTTTTCCAAAACCAGCGCTGTTTCCTGATGCCATTCCTTTTTCAGTGTAAAAAAGATTCCTGTTTTGCGAGCTTCTTTCTTACGACAGCTTGCTTTGATGACATAATTTCCCTCCGCCGCAGTGTGATCCTGCCCGGAGGGCTTTTTTATGCCTTCCGAAAATTTAACCGAATCTAGTAAGTCCCCTGCTTCCATTTCGAATATCCGCTTGCCCAATATTTTCATAGCATAAAAATACAAAATTCTGCATATTGATTGCAGGATTTTTTAATTCGTGCTACACTGTTTTTATTGTACCAATAAGCACTTATTTTATTAGGAGGTTCTGTCATGCCCGTTTTTGATTTCAGCAATTCCCCGGAAAAAGCAAAAGTTTCCGAATGTACGTATACTGTTTTCCGCACAAATGCACCGTTTACTTCTCCGGATCAGCCGATCCTAATTCTGGATACAAAAGAGAAGGCTTTCCCGCATCATCCCTGTGGTATTTTCACAAACCCATCCAAACGGACCTCGTTTGAATTTAAAAACGAAGAAGAAACCTTCATCGCCGATATTCTCCAGATTGATGCCCGTTTTGTCAGCCTTTTAAAATGGCTCGGTGAAAACCATATCAATGTCCGCCTTTCCGGCACACAAACATCCGACGGTTATGCAGTTTACAAAATCCGCGAGATCGCTTTCGGTGGCGGCGCAAAGCTTTCGGCTGAGGATGGATTTTTACAGTTTATGATTGAGCGTCTCCTCGCCAGCAATGCACCGGAAGAAGAAGTTGAGGATGAGGATCAGGAGGAAACCGGTGACAGCATGAAGCTCACCAGCATCCAATCCATCACTGATTTTATGAACTGTGCCGGAAGAACGCTGCCGGATAATATCCGCCTTTGGGCTCGTCGAAACCTCGCTGTTGCCCGTTCCCACGAAGTCTCTCCCGAAGAACGTCGTCACGCGCAGCGCGCCCTCTCCATGATGATGAATATTCAATGGAAAAGCAACTATTTTGAAGCCATTGATCCAGTGGAAGCACGCCGGATCCTCGATGAAGAACTGTATGGCATGGAACGTGTGAAGCAGAGAATTATCGAAACCATCATTCAGATTAACCGGACTCATACGCTGCCGGCCTATGGTCTGTTACTGATCGGTCCTGCCGGAACCGGAAAATCGCAGATTGCTTATGCCGTTGCGCGTATCTTAAAATTACCGTGGACAACACTCGATATGAGTTCGATTAATGACCCGGAACAGCTGACCGGAAGTTCCCGCATCTACGCAAACGCAAAACCGGGAATCATCATGGATGCTTTTTCCATGGCTGGTGAATCCAACCTCGTCTTTATCATCAATGAGCTCGACAAGGCTGCCTCCGGCAAAGGAAACGGAAACCCGGCAGATGTTCTGCTGACCCTTCTTGATAATCTTGGTTTTACCGATAACTATATCGAATGTATGATCCCGACCGTCGGTGTATACCCGATTGCAACCGCAAACGACAAGGACCAGATCAGTGCTCCGCTGATGTCCCGCTTCGCTGTGATTGAAATTCCGGATTACACACCGGAAGAAAAGAAAATCATTTTCTCCCGCTATGCACTTCCAAAGGTGTTAAAACGTATCGGTATGAAAGAAAAAGAATGCATTCTGACGCCGGAAGGACTCGATGCCGTAATCTCCTGCCACGAAAACACAAGCGGTATTCGTGATCTTGAGCAGGCTGCTGAGCATATCGCAGCAAATGCGTTATATCAGATAGAAGTCAACCATGTTTCCTCTGTTACCTTTGATGCAGAAATGGTACGTGAACTGCTCTTGTCCTGCTGATCTGCCTTATTTTCTATTTTGAAGGCGTATCAGGGTACGGCGAAAACCAGTGACGCAACAATTCACGCTCTGTGGTGCTGAAATTTTTTGCATTATTTTAGAGTGTGCTGTAAAATAGTTTCCTGTCCCATCAGTCTGTACTTTCGGGCAGGAAACTATTTTATTTCTCCAGATATTTTCATAAAAGAAAGCCCCTGACACTTTCATGTCAGGGGCTTCCTTTCGGTCAATTCAGAAAATTTATTTCTGCGGACCAGCGGAAACAAGTGCTTTACCAGCAGCGTTTCCTTCATATTTTGCAAAGTTCTTGATGAATCTTTCAGCCAGATCCAGTGCTTTGGTCTCCCACTCGGAAGCATCAGCATAGGTATCGCGAGGATCCAGGATAGCCGGATCAACGCCCGGAAGTTCAGTCGGAACTTCGAAGTTGAAGTACGGAATAGTCTTCGTCGGAGCTTCGTTGATAGCACCGCTTAAGATTGCATCGATGATTCCACGGGTATCACGGATGGAGATACGTTTTCCGGTTCCGTTCCAGCCTGTGTTAACCAGGTATGCTTTTGCTCCGCTCTTCTCCATTTTCTTAACAAGCTCTTCTGCATATTTGGTTGGGTGCAGCTCCAGGAATGCCTGGCCGAAGCATGCAGAGAAGGTAGGAGTCGGCTCGGTAATTCCGCGCTCGGTTCCTGCAAGTTTTGCAGTAAATCCGGACAGGAAATAGTACTGAGTCTGCTCTGGTGTCAGAATAGATACTGGCGGAAGTACGCCGAATGCGTCTGCGGACAGGAAGATAACATTCTTAGCTGCCGGTGCAGAAGAAATCGGGCGAACGATGTTCTCAATGTGGTTGATCGGATAAGATACACGAGTATTCTCGGTTACGCTCTTATCATTGAAGTCAATTTTGCCTTCTGCATCAACAGTAACGTTCTCAAGCAGAGCGTCACGTCTGATCGCATTGTAGATATCCGGCTCAGACTCTTTGTCCAGGTTGATAACTTTTGCATAGCAGCCGCCCTCGAAGTTGAATACTCCGTTGTCGTCCCAGCCGTGCTCGTCATCACCGATCAGAAGACGTTTCGGGTCTGTGGAAAGTGTTGTTTTTCCTGTTCCGGAAAGTCCAAAGAAGATTGCAGTGTTCTCACCGTTCAGGTCTGTGTTTGCAGAGCAGTGCATGGAAGCGATGCCTTTCAGCGGCAGATAGTAGTTCATCATGGAGAACATACCTTTCTTCATCTCTCCGCCGTACCATGTATTAACGATAACCTGCTCACGGCTTGTAATGTTGAACATTACAGCTGTCTCAGAGTTAAGACCCAGCTCTTTGTAGTTCTCAACTTTAGCCTTGGATGCGTTGTAAACAACGAAATCTGGCTCAAAGTTCTCAAGCTCCTCAGCTGTCGGCTGAATGAACATGTTTGTTACGAAGTGTGCCTGCCAAGCAACCTCAACGATGAAACGGATAGCCATACGTGTATCTTTGTTAGCTCCGCAGAATGCATCTACTACGAAAAGTCTCTTGTTGGAAAGCTCTTTCTTAGCAAGATCTTTAACTGCAGCCCATGCTTCCTGAGTTGCCGGATGGTTATCGTTTTTGTACTCATCGGATGTCCACCAAACTGTGTCTTTGGAGTTCTCATCCATAACGATATATTTGTCTTTAGGGGAACGTCCTGTGTAGATACCTGTCATTACGTTGACAGCACCAAGCTCGCTGACCTGACCTTTCTCAAATCCCTCAAGCTCTGGTTTGGTCTCTTCCTCGAATAATGTCTCGTAAGAAGGATTGTACACGATCTCAGTTGTTCCGGTAATACCATACTTTGTTAAATCGATTTTTGCCATCTTAACATTTACCTCTCTTCTTTAATAGTAATTATGATAGCCACCTACTCTTGCAGGTTTTTGTCATCCTGCCATAGGAATTGGTCATTCCAACATCCCTATCCACAATTATACATAAATTGTACGTAAAAGCAACCAAAAAAATTCATTTTCCGCAAAAAAATGATAAATCTTTAACAGTGACGTTTTAGTACTGTCAGATTTTATTTCATCTACACTTGACTTTTTCAGAATAATGGCTACAATATATCTGATTATAGTTATTATATATATTTATAATAATAACTATACTATTTTAATATATAGAAAGAAGTGATTTCTGTGTCAGATATTCCGGTTAAACGTAATCATATGAAAATCCCCTGGCACAACTACGTAAGCGCCAGGAACAGCCAGCCCATCACCGAGGCTTCTCTTTCCGAAAAAGCTTCCCTGATCGGCCGTACAGGCATGATGCTTCTCTCCTGTGGGACCGGTGCCTGGCGGGTACGGAGTTCCATGAATACATTGTCAGAAGCACTTGGCATCACCTGCTCCGCAGATATCGGACTGATGTCCATAAGCTACACCTGCTTTGACGGTGAGAGCAGTTTTTCCCATGCACTTAGTCTGACTACCACCGGCGTAAATACTTCCAGGCTGAACAGGCTGGAACATTTTGTCAGTGATTTTCCTGCGGAGGGTATCCATATGAGCGGTGAAGCACTGCACAGTCAGTTAGATGAGATCGAGCGGATCCACGGGCTTTATTCCCCTACCGCCCTGGGACTGGCTTCTGCACTGGCCTGTGGTGCATTTACTTTTCTTCTGGGCGGTGGCCCGCTGGAAATGATCCTGGCTTTTGCAGGCGCAGGCATAGGAAACGCCATCCGCTGCAAGCTTGGCAAGCATCATTTTACTCTGTTTATGTGCATTGCAGTTTCTGTTTCCTCTGCCTGTCTTGTATATGCAGGATTCCTGAAGCTGGCAGAGCTTCTGTTCCACATTTCCGTCCAGCATGAGGCCGGGTACATCTGTTCCATGCTGTTTATCATTCCGGGCTTTCCGTTTATCACAAGCGGGATCGACCTTGCCAAGCTGGATATGCGTTCCGGTCTGGAACGACTGGCCTACGCCATTATTGTTGTAATGGTGGCTGCTGTCTCTGCCTGGCTGATGGCACTGCTTCTTCATCTGAAGCCTGTGGATTTCCTGCCTCTGGAGCTTTCGGCAGCTCAGAGGATCCTGTTCCGGCTTCTGGCAAGCTTCTGCGGGGTATTCGGCTTTTCGTTCATGTTCAACAGCCCTGTCCGTCTAGCCGCAGCTGCAGCCTTCATCGGCGCACTGTCCAACACTTTACGTCTGGAGCTTGTTGATCTTGCCGGTTTCCCACCTGCTGCCGCGGCTTTTTTCGGAGCACTGACAGCCGGACTTCTGGCCTCCCTCATCAAAACCAAAGTGGGATATCCCAGGATTTCCATTACCGTACCATCCATTGTGATCATGGTTCCCGGACTTTATCTCTACCGGGCAATCTACAATCTGGGAATCATGTCCCTGAATGTTTCCGCCTCCTGGTTTGCAGCTGCGATTCTGATCATCGTTGCTCTTCCCCTGGGCCTTATTTTCGCCAGGATCCTTACGGACAAAATGTTCCGCTACTGCACCTGATGGGCATACAAAAAGGACTGCTTTCTGTAGCTTCCGGTCATCAGCTATCCTTCTGATAACCGGAGCAATACAAAAGCAGTCCTTTTTTGTACATTCTATTTCATTACGATCTCATCCGCGATCCCGATCATTTTTTCCAGGCGGTCCGCAAATTTATGGATGGGTAGAAAAACGCCCAGTCCGTCATAACGTTTTCCACCATCCTCCACAGAATCCTGCCCATAATACACAAAAGCTCTTGGAAGCTTCTTCTGAATTGCCATCATGATATCCCATACAGCCGCATAGGCCTGTGCCTCCGTTTCTTTTTCCCTTACGCTGTCCGGAAGCTCATACACCAGCAGCACACCGATATGTTCGCCCATTTTGTACTCTTCTACTTCCATGGTAGCTTCATCATAGGCATGTCGCTTCCGGTAGCCATACGCCAGATACATCTTTACACCAGGTTTCTCCCTGTATATCCTGCGAAATCGGTCGTAATCCCTGTCACTTACATGGATTCCCTTTTCCCGCAGAAAATTTCCTTTTTCATCTGTGAGAAATACCGGATTCTCCTGTCCATCTGCATTGAACCTGAACGGTGCCAGAAAAGAATTTCGCAGAAGATCAAACATACTGTTCTGGCAGATCGCCATAAGGAGAGCTGTCAGATCACGGTTTTTATATGCGTCCAGCAATGCATAGGCGAATTTTTCCGGAGGAAGATATCCGCATTCTATGTCTGTATCCGCATCCATGGATTCATAGAAGGTCTCCGTCAGCCGTCTGCACGCCTCCGGATCCTTCAGGATCTTTTCAAATAAAAGCTCCGCCTTTTCCTCTCTTGGGAATAATGTGCTGTTTTCCACAATTCCTCACCCTTTCTAATCTCTATGTTTACTGGAAAACATCAGAATAAAGCTGATCAGAAGCAAAACATCCGATACCCAGATTGCCGGGATCCCCAGCCTCATGGACAGATTTCCTCCGCCACCGGCTCCAATGGCAAAAAAGAAAATTATTCCGAAATAATAAAGAGCCTGCTTCAGCTGTTCCGGACGTTTTTCACGACAATACACGGACAACGCCGCCGTGCCGCTTCGTAAATTTCCGATGCACATAGTGCTTGCATAGGAATAACCGCCCACCTTCCGGAAGGTCTGTACCTGCATGGCGCAGGAAAAGGATACCAGTACGGTTGCCAGCATATCCAATTCTCCCGGCATAAATCCCACCACAAAAAGGATCAGGATCTCGATCAGCAGGATCATCTGCCTCCAGTGAAGTTTTTTTGCATATTTAAAGGTACTCTGGATCCGCTCCGCCGCTACAACACCAATGGCAAAGGCTAAAACAGGAAACAGATACCTTAAACCGTCTCCCCACTGTCCTGTCATAAAATTTTGGCTCATCAGAACCACGTTGCCTGTCTGGGCGTTGGAAAACACCTCATCTCTTGTAAAGTATGTGTAGGCATCCTGAAATCCGCCGGACATTGCCAGAAATACACTTGTGATAAAAGCTTCTGACATCTGCCGGTCTGCGCTCTGCAGCTTTCTGCCTCCTGAAACCACTCTAAATCACTCCTGTCATTGATTTTTTTCCTCGGGTGTATTATAGTTTGCTCAGAAGCAAATGTAAAAAGTATTATTAATATCGTAAACATATTAAAATCATATCACAGGATGGAGACAATACATGATCACTTACGACTACTACCGGATCTTTTATTATGTAGCCCAGTATAAGAGCTTTACCAAGGCAGCAAGAGCTCTTCACAACAACCAGCCAAATATCACCCGCTGTATGAACAACCTGGAGCAGGAGCTGAAATGTACGCTCTTTCTCCGCTCCAACAAGGGAATCGCACTTACACCGGAAGGCCGCCAGCTTTATGAACACGTTGCCCTGGCTTTTGAGCAGCTGTCCATCGGCGAGGAGGAAATCCGCCAGAACGGAGAGCTGGAGCATGGTCTGGTTTCCATCGGCGCCAGCGAAAATGCCCTGCGTCTGATCCTTCTGGAAAAGCTGGAGCTGTTCCGCGAGCAATATCCCCATGTTCGCCTGCGCCTCTTTAACCATTCTACTCCTCAGGCAGTACAGGCACTGAAAAATTATGCGGTGGATTTCGCTATTGTCACCACTCCGATCTCCATCCGCAAACCTTTACAGAAAAAAAGTCTCCTGCGTTACCGGGAGATCCTTGTATGCGGAAGCAAATATAAGGATCTGACCACTGCCCCCATCAGCATCCATGAGCTTCAGGACCTGCCCTTTGTAGGTCTTGCGGAAGGGACCAGCACCAGAGAAATGTATATGAATTACTTTATGGAAAACCGTGTTTCTTTTCATCCTGACATCGAGGCAGCAACTACAGACCAGGTCCTTCCCATGATCGTCCACAATCTGGGAATCGGCTTTTACCCCGAGCCCCTTGCCCGGGAAGTGATCAATGACGGGAAGATTTTTGCCCTTCAGCTTAAGGAGCCGCTCCCTCAGAGAGAGGTCTGCTTAGTCACAAACAGCAGTACTGCCATGAGTACTGCTGTCAAAAAAGCCATTGAATTTATTGTTTTATGTCTTTTATGAGAAAATATTTGCTCGAAATGAGCCTTGAAAAGATTAAAATAGATTAAATTTTGATAGATTTTTCTTATTTATGGGAGCCGGAACCTCTTTCGATGGTTCCAAGCTCCGGTATTGGTTTTAAGTTGAAATGAATTTCCATTGTGACCGTTTCAGGAGTACGGCAGTAATTTTCTGTTCCGTCTTTCTCCTGCGGTTCTGAGATAACGATTTTACTGATCAGCCGGTTCAGAAGATTGGCATCCAGTTCTTTGATGTCCGCATACTCGCTAATATCGTCAATCCACTGCTGGGACTGTGCATCCAGTTTTTCTTCCGTATTCAGCACACTCTCATTCTGGAAAAGTTCCTTTTTGATATCTGTCTGCTCCTTCTGTGTCTTCTCCAGCATCTTATCAAAAACAGATTCTGTAATCTTGTCATTGATAAGGTCATCATACAGTTTTGCAATCAGCCGGTCTAACGTTTCCAGGCGGTCTTTCTGCTTTGATACCAGCTTCTCCAGACTTTCCCTGTGTCCCTGTGTATCTTCCTCGCATAACTCCTTTACCCGGTTTTCCAGTTCTGTTCCGTCTCCGGTAACTGCTTTTGCACATTCCTGGATTCTGGTAAGGACTGCATCATACAGGTCATCAGCGTCCACCCGGTGCTGGGTACAATGTGCTTTCCCCTTATGGATATAAGTGGAACAGGTATAAACTTCATGCTGGTCTTTGGTGTGCGTCTTCTTCAACGTCAACGCACCGCCACACTCTGCACAGCGGAGTAATCCGGCAAACATGCTGTATTCTCCCTGTTCTGTCTGGCGTTTCCTGCCTTTCATCTTTGCCTGTACCAGATCAAATACATCCTGCGGAATGATTGCTTCGTGGGTATCCCTGACTGTGATCCAGTCCTCCGGAGCTTTAT
>ENA-OPAH01000844-OPAH01000844.1-human-gut-metagenome-genome-assembly--contig:-NODE-844-length-22397-cov-5.411154_pt1 | contig 22397 bp, 25 predicted proteins | sample MGYA00241050_ERZ501416 | MGnify/ENA primary metagenome ERZ501416 (study PRJEB25962, sample SAMEA2042632) | human gut metagenome | biome: human gut; feature: human-associated habitat; material: faeces... | reverse complement strand
GGTGTATATCGTTTATTTGGTACTCCTTTTGGCATAAAAATCACCCCACTTGTTAGACAGTATATCATACTGTCTAACAAATGGGGTGCAGTTCATTTTTAAGGGTTCCGGCTATTTTTATTTTCTTGTGAAAATTCTTGAAAGCAATTCCATTTGTATTGCTTGAACAAAATAGACCAGCTTTCTTTCGTATTTGTTTTCTGCTGTTAAATGATTACATCATCCTGTGACATCAAGAATAAATCATCGGAATACTGAAGAAATACAGCAGCGTCTGCTTCTTGGGTGTCTTGTTGTTTTGCAGGTGCTTCTACCTGCGTGTTTTCTTCTGTTTTCAAAGTACCTGGTCCTGTTACAATTGCAATATAACTGATGAAGATGCAAATGACACCGACAATGGCAGCTGCTATGAGAATCGGTTTCCAATTGGTTTTTTCTGATTCCTCAGATTCATCATAATCCTCGAAATCTTCAAAGTCATCATATTCTTCGTCATATTCTTCCTCAAAATCCTCATCATCTATGACATCTGATTCGATTGGTTCCGCCGTGCTGTAAGAAAGTTCCTGCAAATCAGGTTCTGGAAGTGCGGTTTCTTCTGGAAGTGTGTTTTTTTCGGAAAGAGAAGCTTCTTCCATTGGCCAGTCAGCAAAAAATTCGGGAGGAAAAGGGGTTCCATCCACGGGACAAAAATTTTCTCTTTTCAAAATAATATGACTGCAAGTAGGACACTTGGGGATTTTTTTCCCGCATTGCTCGCAGAAGTTTGCATGTGCAGAAATTTTATGATTACAGTAGGGGCAGTGCATAGTTTCTCTCCTTTATCATGTGCATCAGATTGTTGATGGTGTCATGCAGATGGTTTCTGAATTTTTATACAGAATGACCATGGTCGGATATTTGCTTTTGGTGCATTGCTTAAAAAATATAAATGATAAATGGAATATACATACATTTTACAGGTTAATTCCAAGGTGTGCAACATACTTTTACAATTATTTAGAAAAAATTACTATTTCTGGGTTTTTCGTGGGATTTGGTTCATTGAATGTAAAATAGTTGTGAAAAAGAAAAAGCCGCCCAAAGGCGGCAAAGATTTTTGTTTTATGGTGCAAGGGCATCCACAGCGAAAGCCAGAATAATCATCAACAGGAAAATCCATACATAGGCGAAAAATCCAATGGCAATATATCGAATTGCACGATTGCGATGGAGACAAAGGGGAAAATAATATTGTATGCCTCTGTAATTCCCCAGCCAAAGTGTCAGAGAGAAAAATATGATAAAGCTGATAATTTTGTAAGGAATCAACTGAATACCAACAACATTGTCTGATTCCATAAAAAGACAGCCGATTACAAGACAGAAATACCAGATGGCAGCCCCGATCATATAACCTTTTTTTCTGCTGCGAAAACCCGGCAAGGCGTATCCTTGGCATTTTTCAGGAATTTTAAGTTGTTCCAGAGTGAGAGGTGGCTTTAATATTTTTTCGATGGCTTTTTGGAATGCAGCCACAGAATTATAGCGGTTTTTCGGATCGATTTCGATGCATTTGGCAATGACACCGGAAAATTTTCCTGTGTAGTTTGTTTCTGTTGGAAGGGCACCGGTGAGCATTTTGTGGAACAGTACTCCCAATGCGTAAATATCAGCAGCTGGTGCGGAAGGGGAAAAACCATACTGTTCTGGAGCAGCGTATCCGGCTGTGCCGAAAAGGACAGTATCCTGAGAACGCTCGGGATGATAAGACTTTGCGGAATTGAAATCCACCAGAACCAATCTACCGTCATAAGTTAAAATTAAATTGGATGGCTTCAAATCACGATGAACCATGGGGGGATGCTGCTGGTGCAGGGGCTGCAAAATCCGGCAGATGCGCAGAATATAATCAGCAGCTTTTTCTTCTGAAAAGCTACCTTCTTTGGCAAGGATTTCCTCCAGAGAATTACCGGAAATATATTCTTCGATGACATATAAGGTGTTGCCTTCTTCGATGAGCTCTTCGATTTTTGGGGTGCCCGGGATGTTTTCAGTCATCAGATATTGAAAAACCTGTAAATCGTATATGGACAGCTCTTTTTTTACAAAAATTTTTCCGCTTACTGTGTGCTGTACCAGACGGATATGATGGGCTGTGTTAATATCAGCAATTTCTCTATAGAATGATAAACGCAGACGGGTTTGTAATTCCATAAGTTCACCTCAAAATGAATCCCTATTGTTTCAAAATGTGAAATGCAGTATAATTTTACTACAATGAACAGGCTTTTGTAAACAGGAGTGGAAATATGGAAGAAAAAAGCACATCAAAGTTAATGGAAATATTAAAACATACCAAGAAAGCGGAATTGTCAGCATTGCAGGATGATATGACAGTACAGTCACATAGCTTCATTACCTATATGGATCAGTTGATTCAGCAAAGGAATCTGAAACGGCAGGATATTTTTCAAAAAGCGGATATGCCCCAGAAGTATGGATATAAATTGCTCAATGGAGAAAGTCATACCAAAGATCGGGATAAGCTGCTCCGTATCTTTATTGCCATGGGAATGAATCTGAAGGAAGTGCAACGGGCATTGGCATTGTATGGAATGCCGGGACTGTATCCCAAAAAACAGAGAGATGCCATTTTTATCATTGCATTCAATGAGGGAATTACTTCTGTGGATACGGTCAATAGTTGGCTGCAGGAATATGGAGAAACAGAACTGACTAGAAGCGCAGATTAAAAACTCCCCTAAATCGGGGGAAAAATCATGGGGCTTTTCCTTTATACTGAATTTGCAAATAGCGAATAGCAAAAAGCAAAGGAGGGAACCTATGACAGATATGGAATTGGCAGAAATTCTGCGCAGTATGTACGAAAATGCCAGACGGAATGAAGCGGTGTGTCAGGTCAATCTATTTGGTATTCTTTATGCGAAAGAACTGCAAAGCAGTGGCTGTACCATCAAACATATTGTGGAACTCTCTGGAATCCAGTCCGGTTATGTTTCTGAAATCAGCAAAGGGATCAAATTATCCAGATATGTGGTTCCAAGAGGCGATCGAGAATGAGTTTGCCTTCCTTTTTGTGAGAGGTTATTTGCGTAAAAAACAAATAGAAAAAGGGAGGAAGTAACATGAAAACAGCAAAATTGGTCATTGGGGTTCTCAGTATTGTACTGACGATGGTGGTTTTATTCCAATCTTGCGCAGCTACAGTGGGGGATGCATTGGCAAATGAAGGCGGAACCAGCGGCGGCGTAGGAATGGCTGTGGCATTGCTGATGCTGGTGGCAGGTATCGTAGCCATTGCGGCAAGAAATAGTCGCGGAGGCAGCATATTCTGCATCATTGCTTATGCTCTGGCAGGCGTTTTGGGACTGACCGCACATGGCATTTTTCAGGACTTGATTGTTTGGGGAAGTTTGTGCTTGATTTTTGCAGTGGTTTTTCTCATTGGTTTGATCAAAGAGAAAAGAGCATAACTAAATTTTTATGAATGGGAGAATCACAGAGAACCTTGGATGTTTTCTGTGATTCTTTGATTATAAAGTTTTTAGAAAAAATAGATGTGAGAAAATCAGACATAAAATGAACGGTGTATACATTTTATCTTCCATTGGAACATAAGATGAATTTAGAAAATCGTTATGAGAATTTATTTTTGTTAGATGTTGGAGAAATAAGAGGTTAAGATAGCATCGTATTTTGAGTCTGCTTATGATGTTTTTTATTGCGTTTTATGAGAATTTGTGATATAGTGTTATAGATGTTTATCTGATGATACTGTTTTCGTTGATTCGTAAGGAACAGGTCGCTGGTTGTAGATAAGGATAGTCCATCAGATATGCCGGAATAACTCAGTCGGTAGAGTAACTGATTCGTAATCAGTAAGTCGCTGGTTGTAGATAAGGATAGTCCATCAGATATGCCGGAATAACTCAGTCGGTAGAGTAACTGATTCGTAATCAGTAAGTCGCGTGTTCGAGTCACGTTTCCGGCTCTTAGCAAAAAAACGGTTAAAACCTTAGGTTTTAGCCGTTTTTTTCATGTCCAAAATTTTTCAGATGGATTCGGAAAACCTCGCTCCCTGTTTCTATATCGATGGTCAGAAACCTTCTGATGAACTCTGTGGTCATACCTTGTAAAAAGAGCTGTGCCACAGAAGAAAACAGAAAACGATGAAGGAACATTCTCTGGAAAGATTCCAGTTTCTCCTGTCCAATGAGTACTTTTATTTTTTCCTCTGTCTGTCTGAGGTCTATGATGTCCACACTGGTTTCAGAGGAAAGTGTTTTTTTCTGTATGAAGTCATGATATGCCTGTTCCAATAAGGAATCTGCATGGGATATCAGCCAGAGTATTTGTCTTGTATAAACTTCCTGACAGACAAATACTTTTTCTGCTTCTGCATCAGAAATGCTCCGCATTATGGCAACCATGGCTTCTGAAACTTCATCCTGTAAGCTGACAAAATCAATCTGTGCAATCAAACGAAAGCACAGAGAAAGATAATGATCCAGCAGGTATCCCTTCGTCCCAAGGCTTTCCCTTAGGTCTTGTGCTGACTGAAAGAATACGGAGAATGTCGGTGTGCTTTCGTCAGGTGAGGAGAGATATGCTTCGAAAATATCCATAAGATAACCACCTTTTAGAATTTATTATGCTTTGTGGTATATAAACTCTTATGGAATCAGAAGTCAAGTGATTTATTAGACCATTTCCCATTCACCCGTAGTAGGATTTTTTGCAATCAACAGCTTATAATCATCATATAGCAGAACATAGATTTCCTTGCATTCGGGAGAGAGGGGAAGATCAAATTCACTTTTTGCGCCAATGGAACCATTGATACCGCCAAAAGCTGGATAAAATTGCAACTTCATTTTTTCAGGATCGTCAGATACATCTTTGACGGCTCTGGTATAACCAACGGAACTTAAAACAAAAGTATAAACCGTTATTTGATCCTGCTTTTCCGATACCTTAAAATCTGATATCCCCACGTCTGTTGCTGGTATCAAACCAAGCCCAAAGTAATAACCACCGTATAATAACAAAAGAATGACAACGATGATACTCAATTTCTTTTTCATACAGAGTCCCCCTTTGATGTTTTTGCTAGCCCATTCATTTTTCATGTCATCTCTCCGCACCTACATCATTCATCCAGAAATCTTGCTTTCACTTGAGCTGAGAATTTTATTTCCTTGAAGCAAATGCGTCATCAAATGATTGTGCAATCATTAGGAATATACGAGTGCCACCAAAATAGAAAGCATACAAATTCCAAAAGTCAAGCAGGACAGAAAGGTATATGTCATTACTTCGTTTTCTTCATCCTTTGATCTCACTGCTGAGATAAGAAATAATGGAAACGCAAAACCTGCAATTATCCCCGCAATCCAAAGAATCATCAGCATAATTGTTTTCCCCCTTAATTCGCATTATTTCTTCAGCCAATCCTTAAATTCCTCCAGTGTCATCTCCCCACGATCACACAATTCCTTCTGCTGTCTTGCTTTCTCAGACCATGCGTAAAAATCTTCCTGAGAGATTTTTTTGCTCTTGATCCATGCGAAACGCTTCTTATATTCCCGTCTGTAAACTTTGAATATCTCATCATCCTTTTTCTTTCTTTCCCAAAGATAGGACGCACCCAAATCTCTGCATGTCCTGCCCATGTCATCAATGGGGCGGGAGCAGTATTCCGTATCGGTTCTGCCACGGATGGCAAAATACTTCTGGCAGTTCTTGCATTTCCTGATGGGCTGTTCTCTTTTGATGCACTCCCGCAGGATATAATCAATGACATCATAAATGCTTTCTGGATAAAGCACATCTGTAAAAGCCCGATCTTCCACCATTTCATATTTGATATTCAATTTCTGGAAGCGGAACAGTTTCAAAGAATCATCCTGATATTTCTTGAAATGGCTCGTCAGCCGTTCATTGACAGTGCCTTGAGATAAATCTCTGTCCAAACAGTTGTCGAAAATATCTCTGATCTGACGCTGTATCTCCACTGCTTCCGAAGGAATCCAAGTCAGTTGTTTTCTTGGCAGCAGGTCAATGATGTTTTTGAATTCCTGTTCTTCTGCCTGACGGAATCTCTTTTTCCAAACATGGTATGTGATTTCGAAATAGGGGTGTACCTCTGCCATGTCATGGAGAAAGTCCAAAACGCTTCTGGTGTACTGGGCATCTTTTTTCTGGTAGAGGTTTTCAATATCCCGTCCCAGTTGTTCAAATGCACCCATAAGGGGTTGGAAATCCACATACAGAAAATCAATCAGACTATCAGGAAACTGATATTCTTTTTTCAACGTATATTCTTTTGTTTCTGTTACGAAGTTTTCCTGTCCCTCTAACAGATAGACTTTATATTGCAGATCATCAGCCATGGTCATTTTCCTTTCAAAATTAAAATTAGACAGAACTATAATATCATTATAAATATGTCTTGACAAAAAAGCAATGGCGTGTTAAATTTTAGTTATAGACTTATAAAAATAATATTTTTGATAAGTCTAAAAATTTTTAAGATACCAACGAGGAGGTGGTGTTCCAATGCCCATATCAGATTCCCATAAAAATTTCATAGGAGAGGAGGTGTTATGGTGTTATGACGAAACCGCTTCAGGTCATGAGTGGCGAGGAACTCATGGATATGGATTATAAACCCATCAAGTTTGCAGTCAGAGAATTTCTCCCCCAAGGACTTGCCATACTTGCTGGTGCCCCTAAGACAGGGAAATCTTTTTTCGCTCTGTGGCTTTGCCTTTGCGTTGCGAAGGGGGAGTCTGTCTGGGACTGTGAAACAGCAAAAGGAACCGTATTATATCTCTGTTTGGAGGACAATCAATCCCGTCTGCAAAACAGAACCCTTACCATAACAGATGACGCACCTGCGAATCTGTTTTTTGTTGGGAAACTGCCTGCCTTGGAGAAGGGCTGGAAGAACAGATTCGAAAGTTTTTATCAGAGCAGAAAGAAACAGTGCTCATTGTCATTGATACGTTGCAGTGCGTCAGAAAACAAAGTCTGGATTACAGTTATGGGGCGGACTATAAAGACATCCAATCTCTGAAAAAGATTGCTGATGAATTTCAGTTGACCATACTTTTGATTCATCACTTGCGAAAACAGGAAAGCAAAGACGCATTCCACATGATTTCCGGCACGACAGGGTTGCAGGGGGCAGCCGATACTATTCTGTTGATGACAGAAAACAAAAGGGGCAGTGGTTCCGTGAAGCTATCTGTTCTGGGCAGAGATGTGGAGCCACGGGAACTGAAACTGGAACGGGAGGAAAACAGTATCTGGATGAAAAAAGAGGATTCGCTGGAAAAGCAAAAAGAACCCGTCGACGAAATCGTTTCCATTGTGGATGGGTGCATGAAAAAACATATTTTTCTTTCAGGAGAGCCAAGTGCATTGGCTGAGCTGTTCAGCAACGCTTCTGGAAAAACCATTTCCCATCTGACGCTCTTGAAACGATTGAAGAAAAGCTCTGGGGAGCTTCTGCGTTTGGGTTATGCTTTCCACACCAGAAGAAGCGATGGCAAAAGAATCATGGAAATTTCAAAAATCACATGGCTGGAAGGAGAAAATGTAAATGAAAATAGATTTTATCAGTGACGGTAGTTGGCAGAAGAATCCTTCTACTGACCCTGTCACAGAAAAAGACAAGAGATTGGAAAACCCTTTGAAATCGAGGAAAATGTGGGTTTTCCAAAGATGTAAAAACGAAAAAAGTGACGGTAGTGACGGTTTTTGGGTGGGCTGGCAAAAAACTGACCCTGCTGACCCTGTCGGAGAGAAGGAAGGCGTTTGTCGGCGGCGTGACCGCCTGTGTGGCGATAAGAAATAGGATTGGGGGATGTGATCGCCAGAGGAACAAAGGGGCAACGTGAGGGATTTTTGGGAAATGTTGAGAATTGGCAGTGAACGGCTTTCTTTGACCCTGTTGTAAAGCCCATTGGAAGGGCGAAAAAAGATTGCTGGTTAAAGCGGCGGTGTCTTGTTCAGCCACGATTCCCTCCAATCCCCGCAGTGCGGAGATTGTTTGCACCGAAAAGCTGGTTTCAGAAAGAAGGTACAGACGTCGGAAGCGGCGCTTTCCAGTGGGAAAAACTGCCTTTTCCCTTAGAAACTACGGGCTTTGTGCCTGACGTCGGTACCGACATCAAGGAGAGATGGAAGGGGGAGTTGAGAATTGCAAAAGGAGAATACAAAACAGACCTTTACTGTCCGACTTTCGGAGGAAACAGCCAATCTTTGCGTGGCTGGTATGGCAATGGATGACTGCCGGAGCCGGAATGAATTTATTGAAAAAGCCATCAAGTACTATGTTGGTTACCTTTCCGCAGAGAAAAACAAAGTGGTGTTGGGCGAGCAGATTCAGAAGGTGGTGGAGTCATCGGTGAAATCTTCTGAAGGCAGGCTTTCCAATCAGAGCTTTCGTATGGCTGTGGAGTTGGCAAAACTGCAGCGGATCATTGCTTATTATTTTCAAATGGATGAAGAAACATTGACCGAGCTCCACAATTTCTGCCAGAGGGAAGTGAAAAGCATGAATGGAACTTTATCTTTGGAAGACATGATAAAGTGAAAAAATGATGAAAGGATGGTGGCGAGGTCATGGCAAAAATCATTTTTACTGCACGATATGTGAAGAACATTTCTAAAGGGCAAATGAAAAACTATGTGAAATACATCGCCACCAGACCGAATGCGGAAAGATATGCCCAGCCGATTTCTGATGAAGTTTCTGCACTCCAAAGGGAATGGATCGCAAAAGAGATGAAAAAATCTCCGAGGCTGAAAGAAGAATGTGCCGTAGAATATCAGGCGTACGAAGAAAATCCGAACTGTCAAACAGCGGAAGAACTCATTCATAAAATCGCAGAGGTGCAAATTTATCATGGAAATGATATGAAAAATTACGTGGGTTACTTAGCCAAACGCCCTCGTGCAGAGTTCACAGAGCAGGGGCATGCCCTGTGGGACGACAGAGATGAAAAGATTGATTTGCTGAAAGTCCAGAAGGAAGCGGTGGAATATCAGGGGCGCATCTGGAACTTTGTGGTTTCTCTGAAACGAGAGGATGCCCAACGATTGGGCTATGATAATGCAAAGGTGTGGAGAAATCTGGTCACGCAAAAATCTTTGGCAATGGCGAAAGAAATGCGGATCAAGCCAGAAAATCTGGTTTGGTATGGTGCTTTCCATAACGAAGGTCATCATCCGCACATCCATATCATGTGCTATTCCAAAGACCCAAAGGAGGGCTATCTGACGAAAAAAGGTATTGAAAATTTGAGATGTGCCTTTGCTCATGAGATTTTCCATGATGAATTTTATTATCTCTATGAGCAGAAAGATGAGATGCGGAAATGGATTCGGGAGGAATGCAGAAACCTTTTGGAGCGTTCCCTGTCTTTGGAACACAATGAAAATCCTTATGCACAGGCGTTGCTATTTACCTTGGCAAAGAACTTGCAGACAGCAAAGCATAAAAAAGTCTACGGTCGTCTTGCCAAAGAGAATAAATTGCTGGTGGATGAAATCGTTTCGGAAATCAGTAAGGATGAAAAGATAGATTCTCTTTACCAGTCATGGCTGGATTTGAAAGACGAGGTCATATCTTTTTATGACGGCAAAGGCTACGCCAGACATTCTTTCTCTGAGGAGCCAGAGTTTCGGAACATCAAAAATCTGGTGCTGAAAACGGCATTGGAAATCAGCAATAAGCAGATGGAAAACCAGTATCATAAGCAAAATCGGATACAAAATGAAATCATCAGGAATCATTTGATACGGCTATTGAAAGAAGTCAGCAACATGGTTGTGGAAGATTATGAAAAACAGGATGCGGTCATCCAAACCGTTGACCGTAAACTGCGACAGAAAATTCAGGAGAAAAAAGAAGCCCATGGCATGAAAATGGGGTAATGCAGGAGGTGCTTTATGAGAAAGGTATCAAGGGTAATGAGTACCAAAGAAATCAGAGGGATCAAATTTCATGTGGAAAGCTGCTTCAATGGGGAAAAAGATATCACCGAAAAAGTAGCGGATATGATCAAAAAAGATTTTGAATCTGGTGCATATGACGGACCAGAGGAAGAAGATTCAGTAGATTGGGATATGGATTCACCGGCTATGTAGGGATATGATGTTTGGCTGAAAGAAGGTGATTTTATGGAAAATATCGCTGCTGCAATTTACTGCAGACTCAGCCAGGATGACGGCAACGCCGGAGAATCCAACAGTATCCAGACACAGAAAGCACTGTTGAAACAGTACTGTACGGAAAACAGAATCCCCATTGCAGGTGTTTATTGTGATGATGGGTGGAGCGGAACAAACTTCGAAAGACCCCAGTTCAAACAGATGATGGAGGACATTGAAGCTGGAAAAATCAATATGGTCATCGTCAAAGACCTCTCCAGATTCGGCAGAGAGTATGCCCAGATGGGGCTTTATATCGAACATTACTTCGAGGAGAAGGGCGTCCGCTTCATCTCTATCGCGGAAAATTATGACTCAAAAAATGGTGCAGATAACTTAGTCCTTCCGTTCACGAATGTTATCAATTCCTATTACACCAGACAGGTGTCAGCCAAAACAAAAGCTGCTCATAGAGCCAGAGCAAAGGAAGGGATGTACCTAGGTGCCCATGCACCATTCGGTTATGAGAAAGATCCACAGAATAGACATAAACTCATTGTCGATCCGCCAGCGGCAGAAGTGGTGCAAATGATATTCAGACTTTTCGCCGATGGCATTGGGTATGGGAAGATGACAAAGATATTGCGGGAGCGAAAAATCTTGAATCCTCAGGCATATTTCAATCGGAACCATCCCGATTATTATGAAAGCGATTACTGGAGACAGGATTTTGACTGGCACGCATCAACCATACGCTCCATTCTGAACAATCCGGTCTATCTGGGAAAGGCAGTGTTTGGCAGGACAAGAACAAAGGGATTTTTCGATAAAAGGAGAGAGGAAACGCCGGAAAAAGATTGGATCGTATATAATAATGCACATCAGGCTATCATTTCCGAAGAACTTTGGAACACGGTGCATCAGATGATGAAAGCCAAGAGGAGACCAAACGTCAGAGGAGAATTGCAGCCCTTCGCAGGATTGGTGAAGTGTGCTGACTGTGGTTCTTCTCTGAATGTCAGCTATGATGCAAAACGAGGTACCTATACAGGCTTCAGTTGCTGGGTCTATAGAAACTATGGAAAGGATCGATGTACCTCACATTACATCAGCTGGAAAGCGTTGTACCAAATCGTGCTGGAGGATATCCGCCGCCATGCAAGTAGAGCACAAAATGCGGAAGAACAGTATCTGGAAATGCTGGTGAAACTGAAAACAGACCAGCAGAAACAGGATGGGACGAAAATTAAAGTGGAATTGCAGCAAGTAGAAAGAAGATTATCAGAAATCACGGCAGTCATCAAACGATTATATGAAGACCTTGCCTTAGGCAGAATCAGCGATGAACGGTATGAGGATATGTATCAGGGGCTTGACCAAGAGGAAAGAGAACTGAAAAGCAAGCAGAAAACGCTGAAAGAGCAGTGGGAGAAAACTCAGGAAGCGTTCCAAAATGTGGAGAAGTTCATTCCTCTCATCAAGAAGTATACGAATATTCAGGAACTGAATGCCTACATACTCAATGAGCTCATCGAAAGGATTGTCGTCCATGAAAAGGTCGTAGGTGAGGATGGAAATAAGACACAGAAAGTGGAGATTTACTATAAGTTCGTGGGGACTGCGGTGGAGTGAAAGAAGAATGAAATGGAATCAGCTGATCGTTGAAAATGGTCAGCTGATTTTTTGTAAAAAGGATAATGGTTTTATAATAAGAAATTTTGCAATTCGGTTCATTTATGTATTCATTTCCAAAATATGGAGTGATGGATTCTATACGACATTTTCATTATGTGATATAATAAAGAATATTATGTCGAGATTTGCAGGAGGTTATTATGGCTGAAGTAAATACCAGCAACATTGGTTTTGAAAAACAAATTTGGGAGGCGGCTTGCGTTCTCCGTGGAAATATAGACGCATCGGAATATAAGTCAGTGGTTCTGGGACTGATTTTCTTAAAATATATTTCTGATCGCTTCGAGGCGAAGTATCAGGAATTGGTGGAAGAGGGCGACGGCTTCGAGGAAGACATGGACGAATACATTTCTGAAAATATCTTTTTCGTACCGGAAAATGCCCGTTGGCGTGTCATTGCGGCGGCAGCCCATACGCCGGAAATCGGTACTGTCATTGATGACGCTATGCGAAGCATTGAGAAGGAAAATAAAAGACTGAAAGATATTCTGCCAAAAAACTTTGCCCGTCCCGAATTGGACAAACGCCGTTTGGGTGATGTAGTAGACCTGTTTACCAATATTCAAATGATTGAGCATGGAAACAGCAAAGATATTTTAGGGCGCACCTATGAATACTGCCTTTCTAAGTTTGCGGAACAGGAAGGCAAGCTGGCTGGAGAATTCTATACCCCTGCCTGCGTGGTGCGTACATTGGTTGAGGTGCTGCAGCCTTATAACGGCAGAGTTTATGATCCCTGCTGTGGCAGTGGTGGTATGTTTGTCCAGTCCGCAAAATTCATTGAAAACCACGGCGGAAACATCAACCGCATTTCCGTATTTGGTCAGGACTCCAACCCGACCACTTGGAAAATGGCGCAGATGAACCTTGCCATCCGTGGCATCGAGGCAGACCTGGGGAAATACAATGCCGATACATTCTTTGATGACTGCCATCCACAGCTGAAAGCAGATTTTATCATGGCAAATCCGCCGTTCAACCTTTCCGGTTGGGGTGCGGACAAGCTGGCGGAAGACGTCCGTTGGCAGTATGGCACACCACCGGCAGGAAACGCTAACTTTGCTTGGCTCCAGCACATGATTTGGCACTTGGCACCCAATGGGAAAATCGGTATGGTTCTTGCCAATGGCTCTCTTTCTTCTCAGTCCGGCGGTGAAGGCGAAATCAGAAAAAATATCATTGAGGCAGACTTGGTGGAATGTATCGTTGCTATGCCCACACAGCTTTTTTATACCACACAGATTCCCGTTTCCCTTTGGTTTTTGGCAAAGAACAAAAAGCAGAAAGGCAAAACCCTTTTCATTGACGCAAGAAAAATGGGAACTATGGTCAGCCGCAAACTACGGGAACTGACAGAGGAAGACATTGCGAAAATTGCGGATACCTACAACCAGTACGTAGCAGGTACGCTGGAAGATGTGAAAGGCTTCTGCGCTGTGGTAGATACGGAAGCAATCGCAAAGCAGGACTATATCCTCACCCCTGGGCGCTATGTAGGTATTGAGGAGCAGGAAGACGATGGCGAACCATTCGAGAAAAAAATGGAACGCCTCACAGGGGAACTTTCGGAGCTGTTCCAAAAATCCCATGCGCTGGAACAGGAGATCAGAGAGAAACTGGGGGCGATTGGGTATGAAATCTGAATGGAAGATAATGAAAGCAAGTGAATTTATAGATTTTAATCCAAAAATTTCTTTGAAGAAAGGAACTTCTGCAAAAAAAATTGCAATGGATAAATTAATGCCATTTACAAAAAAGGTATCAGGTTATGAAATAGCTTCTTATTCTGGAGGAACAAAGTTTTGTAACGGGGATACAATTATGGCACGAATTACACCTTGCTTGGAAAATGGAAAAACTGCTTATGTAGATTTTCTGGAAGAAGGGGAAATTGCCTTTGGATCAACAGAGTTTATTGTTATGAGAGCGAAAGAAGGAATTAGTGATTCGCAATTTATTTATTATTTATCTATTAGTCCCTATTTTCGAGAAATTGCCATTAAATCCATGGTTGGCTCATCAGGCAGACAAAGAGTACAACAAAGTGTATTGGAAGAATTAGAACTTTTGATGCCACCTTTGGAAGAACAAGAAAAAATAGGTCAATTTCTAAAAAAAATTGATGACAAAATTGCACTCAATCAGCAGATCAACAATAATTTAGAGCAGCAAGCACAGGCGATTTATCAACAGATGTTTACTGACAATGTTGAGCTTGAAAAATGGGAGAAAGGAATTTTGGGTGATATAGCTGATATTACTATGGGACAATCTCCAAAAGGCACTAGTTATAATGAAAATAATGTTGGTACAGTGTTCTTTCAAGGAAGGGCAGAGTTTGGACATAGATTCCCGACAATTCGTCTGTATACTACTGAACCAAAGAGAATGGCGAATAGCAATGATGTTTTAATGAGTGTTCGTGCTCCTGTTGGAGATATTAACGTTGCTCATGAGAAATGTTGTATTGGGCGAGGTCTTGCGGCTATTCGTTCCAAAGGCAATTATCAATCATTTATGCTATATACAATGTATGCTCTAAAAGATCAGTTAGATATATTTAATGGAGAAGGTACAGTTTTTGGTTCTATCAATAAAAAAGCATTAAATGATTTGCCTGTTTTCCTTCCACACACTGCAAAAATAGAAGAATTTGAAAATATTGTGGATCCAATAGATAGGATAATTAGGAATAATTATGATGAAATATGCTATTTAGAGAAAATTCGTGATTTTTTGTTATCTAAGTTAATGTCTGGTGAATGTAGAATCAAATAAGAGAGGAAAAGTATGGATAATAAAGTAGAGCACAAAAATTTTTTTCAGCAATATATGGTGCCCATTTTTATAAGTTTGTTGATCTCATTTTGCTTCAATGCTTTAGTGGAATATCTAGAGTTCGAGGATGGTAGCATTACAGTTTCAAAAGGTGCAGAACAAGAAGATTCATATATTTCTGTTATTTCAGTGTGTAATTTTGATAATACAGCGTTAGAATCTATATCACTATATTTTAATGATGAGTGTAAAATTGTAAGTGTTCTAGATAATCCGTATGTATCTCAGGATGGAAATTATTTATATATCTCAGAAATTCCACCAAAAGAAAATTATAGTTTTGTTGTTACAACAAATCAAGAAATATTACCGGATACAGTTGTTTGTGATAGTGACTATAAAATAATAGTAAATTTTCAAGGTGAAGAAAGATTGAGAATAATAACTGTTTTGTTACAAACATTACCTAGTGTTGTAGTATATTCGTGCTATTTGATATTGGATAGAAAGCATAGAGAAAAAACGCTACTAGAAATCAAAAATGAGAATGAGAAATATAAAATAACTTTTGAAGAATTAACAGAGAAGACAGAGAAAACGGGAACACAGATTATAGAGTTGTATGATAGATTAAATCGACAAAAAATTTTTTATCAGACGAGGATACAGGATATAAAAAAAGAACTAAATTTTTGGAGAGATACAATTAGAAAGATGATGTATGATTCAACGAAAGAAAAACAAGATGCTGATAAAATAATTGATCTTGTCACATCTAATCTGAAAACATATACTACTCGTGAGAATTCTGATCAAGAATTTAATGAGATACTTTTTGTTGCAGAATTGATAGCGAAACAAGAAAAAAGAAATAATTTGGATTGATTTAAAAGTGGTAGATATCATATACATTACTGAATCTAACTACTAAAATTCTCCTTTCTAGATGTTTCAAAACTATGACAAGAAAACAGAGTTATATCTTCTTTGAGAAATTTAATTCTTTCGAGACTTATGTCTGGTGAGATTGATGTTCATGGAATCCAATTCTCAGCTGTTATTTATAAATTGTGAAAAGTCTAATTATGAATAAATACGAATTAGAAAAAATGATACATGAATCAAGAAAACTCATAGATATTCGTGATAAACATCAAAAAAAATATACCAGTTTTAAAAGGTGGTATGAACTGAGAAACTATATTGATTCAGTGGACTTAAATCACCCAATAGAAGCTATAATCCACAATACTATAAACAAGTGTATGCCAACTTCCGTTGAACAAGATGCTGTGAATTGTATGAGTTTTTTGAAAAATCTGCTTAGGGGAAAATTAACTGCGGACGTTGTAGACATCACAAAATACATCTTAAAAAAGTAGAGTATAATGTAATTTAATTTAAGGGAGAGAAGGTGCTCTCAATTTGAAGAAATTGCTAAATAAAAAAATGATTATTCCAGCTTTGCTGCTGGTGCTTATATTTGTTATTGTTATGTTTTATAGCTTAGGTTTCCGTATTACCTATGCTCCAGAGATAGAAAACAGTTGGAATGCTGTTTCTGCTGTTTCTTCTTGTGTTGGAGTTTTAGCTTCTTTTATTGCAATTTGGTTTGCAATTCAAGTTCCTAAAAAAATAGCAAAGCAACAAAACAAAATTGCGTTATTAGAAAAAAGAGTACAATTATATATGGAATTTACAGCTTTATTTGAAAGCTCTATCTGGTGGGGATGGAGAGGAAAGGAGACATTTTCTGTATTAAAAAAGCCAACAATGTGGACTGATGATCCACTATTAGTAACAGCATCTTTTTTATTTTCTGATGAGTTATCAGATCAGGTGCAAAGTTTATATGAAAAATATAAAAAAATATATTGGTATAATACGCATATTCAAAAATGTATTTCTCGTTTGCCAGATAAGGTGGTAGAAATGTTTGAATATTTTACTATAGAGAATGAATTAAGTGATATTTCAAGTGAAGATTTTATTAAATTGCAAGAATTAACAAAAAAATTTGAATATATCATAGAAGAACCTGTTGATCCAGTTCATACACAAAAAATAACTATAAATTATTTGACATTGTATACTGATGTCAGTCATTTGTCGAACGAGGCATTTCAACAGCAGAAAAGTATTTTGGCAAAGATGAAACAGGAAATTGATATTTTTAAATCAGATAAGTAATTAAGGGGTGATCCCATGTCCTTTACCGAATCCAACTATGAAAACGCCGTCCTTGAGCTGCTCCAAAGCCTTGGCTACAACTACCAATACGGTCCTGATATTGTCCGTGACTACCATAGCCCCTTGCACGAAGATGTGCTTTTACCGTCTTTAGAGCGCATCAATCGGGGCTTGCCTTTGGCTGCATTACAGGAAGCCATTTACAAACTGAAAAACTTTGAAACAGGGACACTGTTACAGAAAAACATGGTGTTTATGGATTATCTGCAAAATGGCGTTCCTGTCAAGTATGAGGAAAAGGGCGAGGAACGCTCTGCCTTGGTCTATCTGGTGGATTATGACACGCTGGAAAACAACGACTTTAGAGCTATCAACCAATGGACTGTGGTAGAACATTCCGAAAAACGGGCAGATATTGTTCTTTTTGTCAATGGTTTGCCTTTGGTAGTGGTGGAACTGAAATCTCCTTCCAGAGAAGAAACCGATGCTTCGGCAGCCTATCGACAACTGCGGAATTATATGTACGAAATCCCATCTCTTTTTATCTATAACGCCATTTGTGTCATGAGTGATATGAGCGTTTCCAAAGCAGGTACCATTACATCAGGGGAAGACCGCTTCATGGAATGGAAAACCACAGACGGCAGTTATGAAAATACACAGTTTGCGGATTTTACCACATTCTTTGAGGGGATTTTTGAGCAAAACAGATTTTTGGATATTCTGAAGAATTTTATCTGCTTCAATGTGGACGGACAAAACACATTCAAAATCCTGGCAGGCTATCATCAGTATTTTGCAGTCAAAAAAGCCATTGCTTCCACAAAACACGCTACCAAAACCGACGGCAAAGGCGGCGTATTTTGGCACACACAGGGCAGCGGCAAGTCCCTTTCTATGGTGTTTTATGCCCACTATTTGCAGGAAGCACTGCAAAGCCCAACCATTGTTGTCATTACAGACAGAAACGATTTGGACAACCAGCTTTATGGACAGTTTGCAAGATGTAAGGACTTTTTGCGCCAGACACCACAGCAGGCGGAAAGCAGACAGCATTTAAAAGAGCTTTTGGCAAACCGTCAGGCAAACGGCATTATTTTTACGACCATGCAGAAATTTGAGGAAAGCCAGGAAGCCCTTTCCGAAAGAAGAAATATTGTGGTTATGGCGGACGAGGCGCATCGTGGTCAGTATGGTTTGACGGAAAAAGTGGTAATCAAGGAAAACGAGCGGGGAGAAATAGAAGCAAAAACCATTGTGGGAACAGCGCGCATCATTCGCCAGAATTTGCCAAACGCCACCTATATTGGCTTTACCGGTACGCCCATTTCTTCCAAAGATAAAAGCACCACGGAGGTTTTCGGGAATTACATAGATGTTTATGATATGACACAAGCGGTAGAAGATGGCGCTACAAAGCCGGTTTATTACGAAAGCCGTGTCATTCATTTGAAGTTGGACGAGCATATTCTGCGGCTCATTGATGCGGAATATGAAATCATGGCACAAAATACAGATCCCTATGTCATTGAGAAAAGCAAAAAGGAACTGGGACAGATGGAAGCTGTACTGGGTGCGGAAGAAACCATTGATTCTTTGGTTAGGGATATTTTGGATCATTACGAAAATTACAGAGAGAATCTGTTGACAGGAAAAGCGATGATTGTTGCTTATTCCCGTCCTATTGCAATGAAGATTTACAATAGACTGTTGAAACTGCGCCCGAATTGGACAGAAAAAGTAGGGCTTGTGATGACACAAGGGAATAATGATCCTGAAGAATGGCGAAAAGTCATTGGAAACAAAGCCCACAAAGAAGAGTTAGCTAGATAATTCAAAGACAATGATTCTCCTATGAAAATTGCTATTGTGGTGGATATGTGGCTGACGGGGTTTGATGTACCTTCGTTGGCTACTATGTATGTCTATAAACCCATGTCTGGACATAACCTTATGCAGGCAATCGCCAGAGTAAACCGTGTTTTTCGGGATAAAGAAGGTGGTTTGGTTGTGGATTATGTGGGGATCGCATCGGCGTTGAAGCAGGCAATGAAAGACTATACCGCAAGGGATCAAAAGAATTATGGGGATACGGATATTAAAGATGCGGCATATCCAAAATTCTTGGAGAAATTGGAAGTTTGTAGAGATTTCTTCTTTGGGTATGATTATTCTGCGTTTTTCACAGGCAGTGATTATGAGAAAGCCAAGGCTATCACAGGCGGTACAAACTTTTTGTTGGGCAAGAATATGGAAGAAACGGATCTGCCGGAAAAAGAACGGACACAGTATGTGTATATCAGAGAGGCTTTGCTTCTGAAACAGGCGTTAACTTTGTGCAGCAGTTTGGTAGAGGAAAAAATTCGGTTTGAAGCGGCTTATTTTGAAGCAGTACGTACAATGCTGGTACGCCTTAGTACCGGCGGCGAAAATAAGAAGCTGACATTGCCGGAAGTCAATGAAAGAATCAACGAATTGTTGAAACATAGCATCAAAAGCGAAGGTGTCATCAATCTTTTTTCTGATGTGCAGACAGAGTTTTCTCTGTTTGATCCAAAGTTTTTGGAAGAAATCGCAAACATGAAAGAAAAAAATCTTGCGGTAGAATTGTTGAAAAAGCTGATTGCGGAGCAAGTATCTGTGTATCGCCGCACCAATGTTGTGAAATCAGAAAAATTTTCGGAAAGAATCCAAAGTGCTTTGAATCGTTATTTGAATGGTATGCTGACCAATGAGGAAGTCATCGAAGAACTGATGAAGTTAGCAAAAGATATTGCAGATGCCAACGCAGAGGGCGAAAAGCTGGGATTAAATGCGGAAGAGCTTGCGTTTTATGATGCATTGACAAAACCGCAGGCAATCAAAGATTTCTATCAAAACGATGAGTTGATTGCGATTACAAAAGAATTAACCGAGATGCTACGCAAGAATCGCACCATTGACTGGCAGAAGAAAGAAAGTGCTAGAGCAGGGATGCGAAAAATGGTAAAGCGTTTGCTGAAGAGATATAAATATCCACCGGAAGGTATGGAGGACGCTGTGAAAACGGTGATGAGTCAGTGTGAGATGTGGACAGATCAGATGGGAGCCTAAAAGGAAAGAATTTGGGCTATTTTAGGGTATCTATTAGATTAAAGTACAATATAGTAGGTAGTAGCGAAAAATGTAGAAATGTGCTAAAATAAATTATCACATTTTGGTAAATTTGGAGGCAAGAAAATGCTATCATTAAGCCAGTCCATTATTGTTAATATAGGTGCAGATTATATAGAGACATATTTAAAAAGTAAAGGGATTACACGTAATTTAGATGAGAACAGTCAAGATTTGAAATATTGGATCGATGGGTTGTTACAAGAAAATAAGATTGATGTTATAGATTTTGAAGATTTCTTGTTTAATGAATTGTTTTGGGGAAAACGAAAAACTATACAGGTATATAAACTTACAAATGTAAGAAAATATAGATATCTTGAGGATTGGGAGTGTCCACTAGAAGAAAAATTTAATATTCATACGTTAAACTTCTGTGATATCTTATGTACTCTTCCGAATAAAGAAGAAACCAAAAAAATTGCAGCAGTTTGGTCATATGAAAATTCCAGAGGAGAGCTTACAAAAATAAGAATATTGTTTGTAGAGTATATTCAAATTAATGATACAAATGGATATACAGATTCATTTGTATATATTCCTGTTGAATTGGACTTTTCTAAAAAAATCATGATTATTAAAGCGTGGGCAAGACAAAATGTAGCACATGATAATCAAAAAGCGGAAAAACTTATGTTAGACATAGTTGAAATTTTGAAGAAAGATTTTAAGGTAAAGACCAAAAATTATTTTTTGGAACATAAGAAAATTTTATTTTTAATGAGCAAAAGCCTTATCAATGAAGCGTATTCTCATATTTCGGCATATAATGAAATTGATAAAGTAGAAAAAAGCTTAAAGGATTTTATCAATAACGTATTAAGGGAATTACCTTTGAGTAATGTTATATCTAAAGAAAATGGAAAGGTCACATTAATTAAAGGAGTTATGGAGTTCGAGGCAGAAATAAGAAATGTATTAGAAACTCTAACAGTTAGTGACTACTTCTTTAATAGAGATTTTGATGAGATATGGAAAATGGGTTTGAAGGCAGTAGTTGCTAGAGTTAAATTTAATGACAAAGAAAGTGTTCTTACTTCATTAAGCGGTGAAAATACAGCAACTCCAATTTTCTGTACGAAAACTTTTATGTCTTTAAAGAATAGGATAGAAGAATCTGAAAGAATAGAAACATTGTGGATTACGATGAATCGAAAGAGAGGAAATTTAAATCTGAAATTCGATGCTTCAAACACAGAATATTTGGGAATATTAATAAAATATGGTATTAGATTTAATGAAGCAGATATGAATTTAGCTTTAAGTATATACGAAAATTATGAAAAAGAATTTATTAAACAAACTGAAACAAATAGTAGAATTGCAGTCGGTTAATAGTCTTAAAAATGTATTCCCTGATGATATTATTGATTGGCTAGGCATAACAGATATTGAGGCTAAAGACCTAATAGATGAATTACATAAGCAAAGAATAATTATTTATAAATATAAGTTTAAATGCGTATGTGGTGAGAATTGCACAATATATGAGAAAAAAATTAATCGTGATTCAAATTTTTTCTGCGAAATATGTGGTAGAGAATTTTCGCAAGAAGATATTTCAAAGCATGGGTATATAGCATATGACATTGATAAAGAGGAATTAGCAAATTTTGAACAAGAGTGTGTAAATTTTGTAGAATTACCTGAAGCAAAAAATAAAATAGTACCTATTGCAAGTATACAAGGGGGAAAATCCATGGAAGTTTTTATTGGAAGTTCATCAGAAGCGGTCGAGTTTATGGAAAATATTGCGATAAAACTAGAAGAACTAGGGGTAACACCATTACCTTGGAATGCGAAAGGCAAGAGTATTTTTATTGCTTCAACAAACACGTTAGATGCTTTAATTAGTATTACAAAAAGAGTTAAAGCTGCGATTTTTGTATTTAATTCAGATGACAAAATTTGGAATGAGAAAACTAGTTTAGAAGGATTAGATTGTGTGAGAGATAATGTTCTATTTGAGTATGGTCTATTTATGGGAACATTAGGAAAACAAAATGTATGTTTTGTTTGTAAAGGAAAACCAAAGATTGCTTCTGATTTGAAAGGAATTACATATATCAATGGAGATGATGGTGAGTATAGTTTAAAATCAAGTCTTAGAGACTGGATTAATACAATAAAATAATAAAAACGTAATTACCTAAACTGAACTGAACCCAAAAAGTTGACAATATTTTCAAATTAAAATTGTTCAAGAAGCTAGAAGGGCTTGTTGTCTGTAAATTGCAGGCGGCAAGCCCTTTAGTTTCGCTTTGATTCGGAGGTTATTATAATAATCTAAGTATTCCATCAGCTCCTGCTTGAAGTGTTCTATAGATTGAAACTTTTGGAGATAGAAAAGCTCACTCGAGACGATGACGTATAATAAATTTCGCAAAAATAAAATTTCATAATAACAAAGACATGAC
>ENA-OPAH01000837-OPAH01000837.1-human-gut-metagenome-genome-assembly--contig:-NODE-837-length-22517-cov-5.122474_pt1 | contig 22517 bp, 16 predicted proteins | sample MGYA00241050_ERZ501416 | MGnify/ENA primary metagenome ERZ501416 (study PRJEB25962, sample SAMEA2042632) | human gut metagenome | biome: human gut; feature: human-associated habitat; material: faeces... | reverse complement strand
GCTGTACTCGGCACTTTTCTTTATAAATTGTGTCCACTTTATTGACTATAGTCCACAATAATAACATATAGTAATTAGCCAATTTAACCATTCTGTCCACTCAACATATTAAATATCCATCCTGTCTACTCAACATACCAAATATCTATTCCGTCAACTCAACTCTTTGGATGGATATGTTCCCACGCATTGATTTTACAAGGATTTTCGCCAACTTGATGCAACAAAAAATTACACCTTATTTTTGGAAATCCCTTGTTTTCAAGCCTTTTCCTTACATCTACTTCTTAACCCGTGACATCAATACTACCGTCTCCGCATGTGATAATTAGGCTAAAGCAAAATATATCCACACTTGTTAATATTATATTCCTTGAAATGTAAACATTTTAAATTCATGTTGTCTTCTCAAGTCTATATGTCCGATTAGACTATTTTACCTATCACACTACTATTTCTTCTGCTGCCCTTGCTGAATTATTCTCTTGTGCTGCAATTATTTCTTCTTTTGTTTTCCCTCTACTCTCAATTAACTTTTTTTGCTCAATTTGCAGCTTATCTAATAAAAAGTCGTGATTAAGCTCAAACTCTGTAAATATTTCACTCCATGTCTTCACATAGATCTTAAAATTATCTACTGAGTATACAAGAGATTTCTCTCCATTATGCCTAAGGTTTTTTATTTCATTCTCTATCTGAATATTATATTTATTTCCGACTAAATAAAATTTCCACTCTATATTAGGTGCATTAAAACGAGCTTCTTTAAGTATAACATCTTTATATCTTTTGACTTGTTCTAGTTCTTTGTAACCTAATACTACCTTGGGATGTTTTAATTCCACAATAATACTACTTTTAATATCTCCATTTTTCATTTGGCGCACAGCAAAAATATCCATCTGCTTATGTCGATCTGGATCATCGATATTTATCTCTTCTTTTGTAGGTGCATCACCTTTAAGTATATAAATATATCTTCTTAAGGCCTCTTCAAAATCTGGTTCCTCAGCTGTCACTAGATGATATTGTTCTCCGAACAGCCAATAATGCTTTTCTAGAAAAGGCTGTATCGAATTAATTTCACCTGCCCCAAGTTCCTTGTTAAAAACCAATTCCTTTAAATCTGCAACAGCTTGAGCCCTATCTTTTAACATCATAATAGTTCTGGAAATATTTGACATCGTTGTATACTCTAATGCTTCAGCCAATTCTTTCCTTTCATCTTGCGACATATTCACAACGCTATCGATTATTTTTATAAAACTGTCCTTTTCTCCCGATTCCATGATCAATGCAAACATCCTTATTAAGGTTTTTAACTGAGGCTTATTCAACCCTGACAATATTTTAGGTTCTACATAATACACTGTTGAAATTAATTCATCTAAGCATTCTTTTTTAAAATTGTCTACAGGGTTGTTCTCATCGAAATCGGGATATGCTTCCTTTTCTTCTACTGTTTTCAGAAATCTTTTTGCATATTTTTTAATAAACGGTATCCTTTTTTCTCTAATCAATTTATCAATTTCTCTTTTTATATATTTAAAAGCTTTATCTTCTCTACTGCTACCCGCATTTTTCAATCGCAGTTGTCCCGTTACTACAGAGAAATCAAAATCTTCAAATAAGCTACTAGTTATATATACGCTATGATAAAAATTATCACCTTTATTGTTTAAGGTTGTGTTTTCTTTAAATTTTTCCCTGTTATTTTCATCTAAGTAATAATATTTAGAATATTCACCATTTAATTTTTGTGCCCAACGACAAAAGACAACATCAAATTCCACATCATTATACCTGTACTTTCGTACATCACGGTCCTCAAGAATTTCAGAGTAATCGATTGGATTATTATTTATTAACAACCGAAATTCATTATTCTTCATCAATTCTAAAAACCAGCAAAATTCAATATTTAAAAAATGCTTCATAAGACCAACATTAAAGTCTTCATTAATTCTAAAAAAGCTCACTGTGGTTCCTACTTCAATATTTTTATCCACTTCTTCAGGGTCTGTAGCAGTATAATCATTTAGTCCGTCACTTTCAATAAGAATTGTATATTTGTACTTTTTGTCATCTTCCTCATATATAGTCTCCCATTTTGCCTGCTCTGCAAAAGTAAAAAAAGTTAATCTACCGACACCATTTTTCCCATGATAGCTAGAACTATTTGAATCACTATTACGAATAATAATTTTATTAGATTCAAAGAAAGGTTTAAATTTCGCATTCAACTGGTTAAAGGGAATACCGTAGCCATTATCTGAAATACTTATTTCTTCTATACCTTCAATACTATTCTGTAAAATGTTTATATTGACACGAGTAGCTGTCGCATCATAACCATTCCACACATATTCTGCTATAGCTTCTTCCGGCCTATATTTACTCAATACTCGTTTTATTCCTTTTGAACCAAGTTCGATTTTTTGAACAGCCATTCTTTCCCTCCCACTAAGCATTTATTCTATTTTTAAGTAATCTGCATAACTATTTTCTTTTTTAACAACTTTACTTTCTTAGCAATACACTCATATTAAGAAACGTACTCTGTGTCCAGGTCTTCCGTCTGTACATCATGTTGCTCTGTGTTTGATTATTTCTTACAATGATATTGTTTCCAAAGCAGGGAATCTCAAATATATCATTTGAATTATAATCATCTGGGCGGACAGCCTTTGTATTTTTCCTTCATTCACGCCTTTCTCTTTTTATAATGTCTATCCTTAAATCACGAATAGAAATGGCAGAAAATATTCATATAAAATTATAGCAGATATTATGCTTAGACTCAATTTCCACAACTAAATAAATGATTGTATTTCTATGCCTTTTAACAGTATTTCGTGCAGTAATTGCAACTATAATATAATCTTTCTATATTGTTCATATATATGAATTATACGTTGTATTAGATTTATATTAGATAAGCAATATATTGGCATATAGCATGTATCTTGTTGATAAAATATACCTCCATTTTCAAACGATAAAGTCAACATATTATCGTAAACTTTTCTCTCACTTGCTAATCGCCTCTACTGCTATCCCCACCTTAAACCATATTTCCAAACTACCATCAGCCTTTACTTTAATGGAGTTAATCAGCCTCCTTACAAGAACATCATCATACTCCTCCACCCGCAGCAGACTTGCCAGATCTAATTTGGGATTCAGCAACGTTTCTATCTGTTTTCGTTCTTCCTTATTATTTTCAGCTCTTTTCTTTTCTGTTTCAAGCCAGTTCAATTTTTGAAGTATATCTTCGCATAACTTTTTATGTATGCTGATGCCTTCTTTCGACTTAAGAAACCTGATCAGCTTTCCTTTCCATTTCTCAATTTCTTTATCATAATCTATATTTTGAAATTTGCATCTCTTCATCTCCAGGAAAAAATCATACTTGATGATATCCGGAAAATTCACTTTATCTTCTACAACGGAATTGATTGCTTGAAGAATACACTGATGCAAATCCTTTTCATCGATTGTAGGAGAATTTTTACAGTACTTTTTACCATCTTTCAGCCTGCTGCTGCAACGCCATACTGCTTTCGTCTTCCATACCTGCCTGCGGTATGGTTTACCGCACTCACCACAAAACAAAACACTGGTCAACGCATATTTTGCGCTATACTTTCCATTGTAACCAAGTTCGTCCTCTATGCCTTTTCTCAGTTCGGTTCTTCTTTGTTTTTCTTCCTTAACCCTGTAAAAATCCTCACGGGAAATAATTGGCTCATGATCATTCTCCACATAATACTTTGGCAGAACCCCATCATTAGCTACTCTTTTTCCACTTAAGTAATCAACCGTATATGTTTTCTGAGACAGCACATCCCCGATATACTTCTCATTTTCCAGAATATTTCTTACCGTAGTAAATCCCCATGTTTTACTTCCCCGTATGGTTGTATAGCCCTTATTCTCCAGCTCTTTTGATATTCCGTTGATACTTTGTCCCTCAAGGTATCTCCTGAAAATATATTTTACGATCTCAGCCTCCTCTGGAATGATTTCCAGATGTTCGCTTTTTCCTGTTTTATACCCCAACAATCTGCTTGTGTGGCATCCACCCTTTGCATACTTATTACGTAGTCCCCATTTTACGTTCTCACTAATATTTCGGCTTTCCTCCTGTGCCAGAGCACTTAAAACCGTGATCAGCATTTCCCCACTCTGGTCCAGCGTATTGATTCTTTCCTCATCAAACCACACGCCTATATTTCTTTCCTTCAGCATACGAATGCAGCTTAAAGAGTCCATGGTATTTCTCGCAAAACGGCTCAATGACTTTACCAGTACCAGATCTATTTTTCCTGCTTTGCAGTCCTCTATCATTCGGCTGAAACCTTTTCTTTTTTCTACACTTGTGCCTGTTATGCCATAATCCGCATAGACCTCTGTCATCTCCCAATTGGGATGATAGGCAATCATTTCTTTAAAGAATGCCACCTGTATTTCATAACTGGACTCCTGTTCTTCCTTTGCTGTACTGACGCGGCAATATGCGGCAACTCTCATCTTTTTTCCACTTTCCAATATATCTTGCATTATATCTCAACCTCTTGTTTTATTTCAAAAATCCACTATAAACTCTTATTTTTTCATCTGTTTTTTATTGTCGACATATAGGATTATAAAATAAGTATGACACTGTTATGATGATTGTAAAATAGCAATAAACCACAAATATCATACTGTTTCAAAGTCAAGAATCTATAAAAAAGCAACAAAAAAGCGACATCATTTTCATGATATCGCTCTTGTAAAACGCCGTATTTTTTTGTTTTTCTCTGTCGAAAAAACCGGTTTTTTGTCATTCTTCGTCGAGTTTCAGCACGCTCATAAATGCCTGCTGAGGTACTTCTACGCTGCCAATCTGGCGCATTCTCTTTTTCCCTTCCTTCTGTTTTTCCAACAGTTTTTTCTTACGGGAAATGTCACCGCCGTAGCATTTCGCCAATACATCTTTACGCAGGGCGCTGATGGTTTCTCTGGCAATGATCTTGCTGCCGATAGCTGCCTGAATGGGAATTTCAAACAGATGTCTGGGAATTTCTTTTTTCAGTTTTTCGCACATCTTTCTGCCACGTTCCACAGCGGAATCTTTATGCACGATAAAGGACAGAGCATCCACAGGTTCTCTGTTTACCAGAATATCCAGTTTCACCAGTTCACTTTCTTTGTAGCCTACCAGACTATAGTCAAAGGAAGCGTAACCGCGGCTTCTGGATTTCAATACGTCGAAGAAGTCATAAATGATTTCATTCAGAGGCATTTCGTAGATGAGCATGGCTCTGCTTTCATCCAGATATTCCATGCTGATATAATCCCCACGGCGCTGCTGACACAGTTCCATGATAGGTCCGATATAATCCTTAGGCAGCATGATTTCTGCCTTTACAATAGGTTCTTCCATTTTCAAGATACGGGCAGGGTCAGGCATGTTGCTGGGGTTGGACAGATCGAACTGTGTTCCGTCTGTCAGATACACTTTATAAATAACGCTGGGGGCGGTGGTTACCAGATCCAGATTATATTCTCTTTCCAGTCTTTCCTGAATGATTTCCAGATGCAGCAGTCCCAGAAAACCACAGCGGAAACCAAAGCCCAGAGCCACAGATGTTTCCGGTTCAAAGAACAGAGAAGCGTCGTTGAGCTGCAATTTTTCCAGTGCATCACGAAGGTCAGGATATTTTGCACCGTCGGCAGGGAATACACCACAGTAAACCATGGGGTTTACTTTCTTGTAACCAGGCAGTGCTTCCGCAGTGGGTCTTGCCGCTTCTGTTACCGTATCACCTACGCGAGTATCTGCCACGTTTTTGATGCTGGCAGTGAAATACCCTACCATGCCTGCGTTCAGTTCATCTACAGGCAGGAAACGACCGGGACCAAAAATACCAACTTCCACAACGTCAAATTCTTTGCCTGTTGCCATCATTTTCACTTTGGAGCCTTTGCGGATGCTGCCGTCAAAGACACGCATCAGAACGATAACGCCACGATACTGGTCATACACACTGTCGAAAATCAGTGCTTTCAGAGGCGCATCCACATCGCCGCTGGGAGCAGGAATATCTGTGATGATGCGTTCCAGCACTTCTTCGATGTTCACGCCGTTTTTGGCGGAAATTTCCGGCGCATCTTCTGCGGGGATACCGATAATATCTTCAATTTCCTGTTTTGCCCAAGCAGGGTTTGCGCTGGGCAGGTCGATTTTATTGATAACGGGCAGGATTTCCAGATTGTTATCCAGTGCCAGATATACGTTTGCCAGTGTCTGCGCTTCGATACCCTGTGCCGCGTCTACAATCAGGATTGCACCTTCGCAAGCTGCTAAGGAACGGGATACTTCATAGTTAAAGTCCACGTGTCCCGGAGTATCGATGAGGTTAAATTCGTATTCTTCCCCGTCATTTGCACGGTAAATCAAGCGGACTGCCTGGGACTTGATGGTGATACCTCTTTCTCTTTCCAGATCCATATTATCCAGTACCTGTTCCTGCATTTCGCGGTCGGTGAGCAGACCTGTTTTCTGGATCAATCTATCTGCCAATGTGGATTTGCCGTGGTCGATATGTGCCACAATACAAAAGTTTCTGATATGACTTTGTCTGTCTTTGGACATCCATATTCCTCCTAAATCTCAAGTATTTCTTTCACAAAAAAAGCTGCCCTTTTCCTTTGCATTCTCGCAAAAAGCAACTTCTGTTTTCATCCAGTCTGGAAAAACGCCTGTTTCCCCATGATATTTTGCTTATTATATCATAGTTTTCCCGTCTGCGTCAAAAGAAACCTTTGCAAACTGGGCTTTTCTATGAAAAAAACAGGAATCTGTCAGGAGACTTCTTCAAGGAAAATAAAGTTAGCCGGAATCCCTCTATGTTTCAAGAATTCCGGCTATTTTATGATTCTCAGTATCTTTCAAAAGAAACTTATCCACAGATTCCCATTTTTTCTCAAGAGATTTCCACAAAATCTCTCTGCTTATTCCACATCCAAGTCCAGTCTGGGTTCTGCTTCTTCCTCCACAGCGGTTTCCATGACACCGTCTGTCAATGTAGGCAGACCATAATGTTCACGGACTTTATTTTCGATTTCTCTGCACATGTCAGGGTGTTCTTTCAGGAATGTTTTTGCGTTTTCACGTCCCTGACCGATACGGGTTTCCCCATAAGCGTACCATGCGCCGCTCTTGTTTACAATATCCACTTCGGATGCCAAGTCCAGAATATCCCCTTCTTTGGAAATACCCTGACCGTAAACAATGTCAAATTCCGCAGTCTTGAAGGGAGGTGCCACTTTGTTTTTGGCAATTTTCACTTTCACGCGGTTCCCTACAAAGTCTGTACCCTGTTTGATGACATCAGACTTACGGATATCGATACGGATAGAAGCATAGAACTTCAGGGCACGACCACCGGTAGTCGTTTCAGGGTTACCGAATGTGACACCAATCTTTTCACGGAGCTGGTTGATGAATACAACAGTACAGTTGGATTTTTTGGTGATACCAGTCAGTTTCCGCAGAGCCTGGCTCATGAGTCTTGCCTGCAAGCCCATATGGGAATCCCCCATTTCCCCTTCGATTTCCGCACGGGGAACCAGAGCCGCAACAGAGTCCACAATAACAATATCAATGGCGCCGCTGCGTACCATAGTTTCTGCGATTTCCAATGCCTGTTCGCCGTCGTCAGGCTGGGAAATATACAGATTGTCAATATCTACACCCAAAGCCTTTGCATAAGTAGGGTCCATAGCATGTTCCGCGTCGATGTAGCCCGCAATGCCGCCACGTTTCTGGACTTCCGCTACCATATGCAAAGCAACGGTTGTTTTACCAGAAGATTCTGGGCCATATACTTCGATGATTCTGCCCTTAGGCACACCACCCACACCCAGAGCAATATCCAGACTCAAGGAGCCTGTGGGAACCACTTCCACGTTCATTTTTGCGCTGTCGTCACCCAGTTTCATTACGGCACCTTTGCCGAACTGTTTTTCAATCTGGCTCAGAGCCGCGTCCAATGCTTTTTGTTTATCTTCAAATTTGATTTCGTCTTTGCTGTCTTTTGCTTTTGCTGCTGCCATGCCGCAACCACCTTTCCAAATAAATCGAACTTATGTTCTCATTTTACTCGATTTTACCGGGACTGTCAACCGCTTTTTTTCGTCCCAAAGGGGCTTCTGCCAACAATACCGCCCCAAAAATCAGGATACAGCCCACATACCCCCGGAGGGTCAGCCGTTCTCCATAAAGCACAGCGGAAATCACTGCCGCAAAAATAGATTCCGTTGTGATGATAAGGGCTGTTTTACTAGCCGAAGTATACCGCTGTCCTACAGACTGGAGCACAAAATACACCCCAGTGCAGAGGATACCTGCGTTGAGGAAATTCCCCACTGCTCCCAAAGAAAGAGGCGGTACCTCTCCCCCCATAATCAGGGAAATGAAAAAGGCAAGAACTGCCACCACCGCATTTTCCACCAAAGCAATATGTACCGAATCACAAGCGGCAATCATCCGCCCCATGAGTGCCATTTGCAGGGAAAAAGCGATGGATGCCCCGAATGACAGTACTGCCCCCAAGTCCAATCTGAGTCCATCTGTCACAGACAGCATAGCAACACCGATGACCGTTACCACTGCTGCCAAAATCACGCTGGCTGCCGGTTTCTGCCGAAAGGCAAACCAGCAGATAAAAGGCACCACCACCGCCTGTGTGTTGCACAAAAAGGCATTGACGGATGGTGTTGTATACTGTAATCCCAAAGTCAGAAGCAGGAACGTTGCTGCCAAAAGCAATCCCAATATGCTGCCTGCTTTCCATTCCCCTTTGGTGATATTTTTCCACGCTTTCCAGTAGAAAATCCCCAGACAAAGAGCTGCCACCAGAAATCTGCCAAAAATCACCTGATAAGGGGTATAGCCCCAATCCAACAGATATTTGCTGCTGATAAAGCCGCTGCCGCCGATGAACGCTGCCAGAAACAGCAGCAAATCTCCCTTATGCTTCATCCTGCAATGCCTTTCGCAGTAAATCCAGTGCATAGAAAGCGGCACGTTCCCGAATCTGATTCCGTTTGCCTGTATAGCGGTATTCTGTTACGGTTGTTTTGCCGTTCACATGGATACCGATATAAACCAGACCTACAGGTTTTTCTTCTGTGCCGCCGCCAGGGCCAGCAATGCCTGTTGTGGAAACGCCGATAGCTGCGCCGCTGGTCTTTGCTACACCTTCTGCCATTTCCGCAGCCACTTCTCTGCTCACAGCAGTATATTTGTCCAGTGTTTCCGCTTTCACGCCCAAACGATGGATTTTTGCTTCATTTGTATAGGTGACACAGCCTTCCAGCAGCACCTCGGAAATGCCGGGATATTCCACCAAAGCGGAAGTCACCAAACCGCCTGTACAGGATTCTGCCACAGCAATGGTCTTTTTCCCTTCCAGCAGCATCTGTGCCACAACAGTCTGCATATTGGTTTCCCCTTCAACGTAAACAGCGTTGCCCAGACGTTCTCTTAAGGCAGCCTTCACAGGCGCAATGAGTTCGTGAGCTTCTTCTTCAGATTTTGCTTTTGCTGTGATGCGCAGGATGGATTCGCCGTATTTTGCGTAAGGGGCAATGGTAGGATTTGTCTGGGCATCAATGATGTCCTTCACCAATGTTTCCATGGCGCTTTCCCCTACACTTGCCACACGCAGGATTTCGGAAACGAAAGTATATTCCTGTTTTTTCTGCAAATAGGGTTTTACCTGATTTTCAAACATAGGCATGGTTTCCTTGGGAGGGCCGGGCAGCATAGCAATGATTTTGCCGTTTTTCTCCATGATGATGCCGGGGGCAGTACCGTTGTCATTGTAAAGGACAATGCCGTGTTCCTTAGGCACCATAGCCTGTTTCCGGTTGTTTTCTGTCATGGTTCTGCCTGTGCGTTTGAAATATTTTTCGATTCTGCCCAATGCTCTTTCATCCAGCACCAGTTCTTCCCCGAAATATTCTGCCGCTGTTTCTTTTGTCAGGTCATCTTCTGTGGGGCCAAGTCCACCTGTGGTGATAATCAGGTCCGCACGGGAAAAAGCCTGAAAAATGGTATCTTTCAGACGTTTGGGGTTATCCCCTACCACTGTCTGAAAATAAACTTCAATGCCAAGCTGTGCCAGTTCTTTGGACAGATACTGGGCATTTGTATTCAAAATATCTCCCAGCAGGATCTCCGTTCCCACTGCAATGATTTCTGCTTTCATTTCTGCACCTCCAAAAAGTTATCTTCTGATATGATACGCCTCTTTTGCCTTTCTTACAAGGTCTCTTTTGCCAGCACCTCTGTGTAATGGTCAGGGTCTGTGTTGCCTTCGGTGCTGATGAGGAGTACCACGCTCTTTTCATTCAGTCCCAGTCTAGCTTTGATTTCCGCCAAATCAGGATTCTGGGTCAGTTCATACAAAAGCCCCATACCAACGGCGCCGGATTCCCCGGAAATAACTTTGTCATCTCCTGCCAAAGGTTTTCCCAACAGCCACATGCCTTCTTCTGTCACAAAGTCAGGACATGCAGCATAAGCCACAGGAAAATTCCGCAGTGTGGGATAAGTCACCAGACAGGGTTCCGCACAATTCAGCCCAGCCATGACGGTTTCGCAGCTGCCTGTGGACGCATGAGGTTTGCCGTCATTGATTTTCGCCGATTCAAAAATACAAGCAACGGTGTCAGGTTCCGCAATAATAACTTTCGGCAGTTTTTCGCCGTAATGGTTCACCAGATACCCCAGCACGCCCCCAGCGAAAGCACCAACGCCAGCCTGCAAAATCACCAAATCCGGTGCATCTACGCCTTTTTCCTTGAGCTGTTCCACAGCTTCTTTCGCCAATGTGGTATAGCCCTGCACGATATAAGTCGGAATTTTTTCATAGCCTTCCCATGCTGTATCCTGCACCATGGTCCAGCCATTTTCTTCGGCTCTTTTGTTTGCCATGCGGACGGTATCGTCATAAAAATAGTCTGTTACCAGAACTTCTGTGGCACCTACATCACGGATTGCCTGCACACGGCTTTCCACAGTGCCTTTGGGCATATAAACATAAGCCTGACAGCCGAATTTCTTCGCCGCCCAAGCAACACCTTTGCCATGATTGCCATCGGTAGCAGTGATGAACACCATATCTTTGATTTTTTCCTTATTTTCTTCGGAACAAATCTGGGAAAAGTCCGCTTTTTCCAAATCCAGTCCCAGTTTTTCGCAAATGACTTTGGAAACGGCATAAACGCCGCCCAATCCTTTGAAAGCATTGAGCCCAAAGCGGTGGGATTCATCCTTCACAAAAAGATTTCCCAGTCCCAGTTCCTTCGCCCTTGCAGACAATTCCGCAAGAGGTGTCACTGCGTAACCGGGTACGGAGCTGTGAAATGCCGCGATTTTTTCCACAACTTCTTCTGCCAAAAAAGCAGGCGCAATTCCCTGCCGCTTTTCCGCTTCTATGATGCCAATGCCGTTATTTGTCCATGTGATCTGCCGTTCCAAAACCATTCCTCCTTTTTTACTGCACTGACACCATTGTAACGAAAACATGCTAAAATTGCAATTTCCCCAGCGAAAAACGCAGGAATCCTGTTCTTTTCCTTTCCTAATACATCATTGCACGAAAAAAAGATTGGTGCTATCATAAAAGAAAAAGGCGTTTCCATTTTCTGCAAAGGAGGGGATTTCATGCAAGGATTATACAAACTGGCACTTGTTGGAACGAAACAACAACTCACCGATTTTCTGAAAAAAGTCAATGATAACGACCCGGATTCTGTATTCAATGAATACGCCGTGGAAGAAGGCACAGGACTGCGGACAACACAGGGATATGGGCTGCAAAAATTTTTAGACCGCTATAAGCTGGTCATCGAAAACACCGGCTCCGGCAACATCAGCGGCATTGAGGAAATGGCTTCTGAAATAGGGCAGATCGCACCTGAACTGGAGCTCATGCTTTTGACGCAATATCTGGATTATAGCGATGACTACACATGGACAATTTATTATAAGCCTGCCGGAGAAACCGAGCCTTCTGAAACCGAAGGAATCCTTTATAAAGGATCAATAGGTGATATCCTTTCCGTTGAAGAAGTTTTGAATTACAGATCCATGGGTGCAACAAATATTTCACTAGACATCGACCGAGAAAAATTAAAAGAATATTTAGATTCTTTCATTGGATATGGGTTGACATTTGAAGAAATCGAACCATTCCTTGACGCATTAGCTGACCCTGAGAGAACAGATTTTTCGGAATTTGAAGACACTTTTGATATGTATTCTTTACAAGATACAATTAATGACTTTTTAAAAGATCAAGTAGAGGATGTTCCCTATGCCGCAGATGGAAACGGTATTCCGTCCATCGAATATATTGCCAGATTGTTTGCAGGCAACTGGGGCATCAACTTCGGCGTTTCCTATCGCTTCCGTCCTGAAACATTTGATGATCGGTTTGCCGGAAAGACCTTCGTGATCACCGGGGAGCCGGATGATTATGGGAAGGACGGCTCAAAAGAGATCATCGAGAATTTCGGCGGCGTTGTGCGTGGTGCCGTAAGCGGAAAAACTGATTATCTTCTTATTGGAGCTTATGCCGGTGAGAAAAAACTGGAAAAAGCAAAGGAACTGGGCGTTTCCATCATCAGCACAGATGATTTTGAACAGATGATTTCCTGACAAAAACCATAGAAAACCCCTTCACACAGTTTAAAACTGTGGAAGGGGTTTTTTATTTTTCCATCTTTCATTTTTTAACTGCGTACTTCTTGGGAGCGTTTCTCCAAAATTTCCGCAATTTTTGTTTCGTCCACATCCCATACCTTCTGGAAAGGCAGTGGCTCCCGCCCTTCCACCATGGGTTTTTCCAGCCACATAAGCCCCAGCCATTTGCCATGCTTGAAGCCGCAGCGAGGAAATACTGCCGTTTCCACAAAACCAAGGCTGGTGTGAAGCACATAGCTGGCACGATTGGTGGCTTCGATACAGCCATAGACCTTTTCCACATTCTGGAGGCGCAGAATATCCATCAACGCCCGGTAAAAGGCTTTGCCCAATCCTTTTTTCTGGAAAGCAGGCGCCAGATACACAGAAAGCTCTGCTCCCCACTGGGAAGCTGCCCGCACCATGAACTGATGGGCATAGGCATAACCGCCGATAACGCCATCTTCCTCATAGACCAGATAAGGATATTTCTCCAGAATCTCCTCAATTCTGCCGGCAAATTCCGCTTCTGTGGGCACCACATATTCAAAGGTAACATTGGTATGTTCGATATAAGGGGCATAAATATCCAAAATCGCTTTGGTATCTGCCGCCGTTGCCATTCTGATTTTTCCCATAGATTATCCTTTCAGAACCTGTTTATTTTTAATGATATAATCCGCCCCGGACACAATGGTAAAGAATACTGCCAGACCCACCAGAATGTTTTCGATCATAGGCATTGCCGCAAAAGGCAGATGCAGAAGCACCAGAATAATCATAATCATCTGTGTGGTTGTCTTGATCTTGCCCCACCAGCTTGCCGCCATGACGATATTGGCTTCCATGGCAAGGGTACGGAACCCGGTAATGGCAAATTCTCTTGCCAGAATCACGATAACGACCCATGCAGGCAGGTCTTCCATTGCCACCATGGATACCAGCGCAGACATGACCAGCAGTTTATCTGCCAGAGGGTCCATAAATTTCCCAAAATTACTTACCAGATTATACTTTCTTGCAATATGACCGTCCAAAAAGTCCGTCAGGGATGCCACAATGAAAATCGCTGTTGCAATATAACGATTCATAGGCTCATCCATGAGGAACAGCACCAACAGGAATACGGGAATGAGAATCACCCGCATGGTTGTCAGCTTATTCGGTAAATTCATCTGCATAAACCACATCTCCCATCAAATCATAGTCCCCGGCTTCTTTGATTTTCACGGAAACGAAGTCCCCGGAATAGGCTTCTTCCTCTGCATGGAAAAATACCATGCCATCAATATCCGGCGCATCCCAACGGGTACGACCGCAGTATACATTTTCTTCCGGCAGTTTGCCTTCCACCAATACTTCCAGTGTCTTGCCCACTTCCTGCTGACACAGGGAAGCGGCAATGTTTTTCTGGATGTCCATGATGATTCTCTGACGTTCTTCTTTCACTTCATCATCAATCTGGTTTTCCATTTTTGCTGCAGGGGTGCCTTCTTCCTGAGAGTAGCAGAATACACCCAAACGGTCAAAGCGCATTTCTTCCACAAATTTCTGCAAATCCGCGAATTCTTCCTCCGTTTCTCCAGGGAAGCCCACAATCAGTGTGGTACGGATGGCAATATCCGGCATCGCATCACGAAGTTTCTTCACAGTCTGGCGAATGAGTTCCTGACTGCTCTTTCTGCCCATGCGTTTCAGCACGGTATCACATCCATGCTGGATAGGCATGTCGATATAATGACAGATTTTTTCATTTTTCGCCATAACGTCGATGGTTTCCTGTGTCAGTGTTTCGGGATAGCAGTACAGCAGGCGAATCCACTGGATCCCTTCCACTGCTGCCAGTTTTTCCAGCAGTTCATGAAGTTTCGGTTCACCGTAAAGATCTCTGCCGTAAATGGAAGTATCCTGTGCCACGATGACCAGTTCTTTCACGCCCTGTTTTGCCAGAATTTCTGCTTCTTCCACCAGACTTTCCATGGTGCGGCTTCTGTGTTTGCCGCGCATTTTGGGAATGACACAGTAAGTACAGTGGTTGTCACAGCCTTCGGAAATTTTCAGATAAGCGAAATAAGGTGCTGTGGAAAGAACACGGAGTTTCCCGTTTTCATCCTTCATGGGCTTGTCAATATCCTCCAGACATTTGAAGGTATGTTCGCCTCCCAGAATTCTGTCAGCGGCATCTGCCACTTCTTCGTAAGCGGCAGTACCCAAGATAGCGTCTACTTCGGGAATCTCCTCAAAAAATTCCGCTTCGTAACGCTGTCCCAAGCAGCCTGCCACAATCAGACCTTTGCACTTGCCTTCTGTTTTATATTTCGCCATTTCCAGAATGGTTTCAATGCTTTCTTCCAGAGCGTCCCGGATGAAACAGCAGGTATTGACTACAATGATGTCTGCCTCCGCTTCGTCCGCTACTGCCTGATAACCTCTCTCCTGCAACAAACCCAGCATGACTTCGCTGTCTACGCGGTTTTTGTCACAGCCCAAAGAGGTAAATGCTACCGTTCCTTTCATTGGTTTCCTCCTTAAACATCGATTCTCATAAAGGAAGCGGAACAACAGCAAATTCCTCTTAAGAAAACATTGTTTTTTCTTTATTTTCTTAAGAGGAATTGCGATGGCTTTCTTCAGAAGAAAACATACAAAATACAATCTTAGCAAAAATAAGAAAGCCGGAACCCTCTGCATGATAAGGTTTTCAGCTTTCTTTGTTTTCTTATGAAGATGCCCTTAAACTCTGCTCCGCTTCTTTGTCTATCCTATGAGTATACTATACTTTTTGTAAAAAATCTATGTTTTCCGCTGAATTTGTGTATTTTTCCAGCAAAGACAACATTTTCATAAAAAAGAATATCACCCACGTTTTGACACGTCAATGATATTCCCATTTTTACAGTCCGTTCTGCAGTTTTGCCGCTGTGATGCAGTTTTTCATGAGCATGGCAACAGTCATCAGACCCACGCCGCCGGGCACAGGAGAAACTGCGCCAGCCACTTCGCAAACGTCGTCAAAATCCACGTCGCCGCAAAGCTTGCCGTTTTCATTGCGATTCATGCCAACGTCAATGACAACAGCCCCTTCTTTCACCATATCTTTGGTGACAGTATGAAGCTTGCCCACTGCGCTCACCAGAATATCCGCTTCTTTGCAGATACCTTTCAAATCTTTTGTTTTGGAATGGCAGATGGTAACCGTGCCGTTTTTCTGCAAAAGCAGCATAGCGGTAGGTTTGCCTACATTATGGCTCCGTCCAATGACAACACAGCGTTTGCCTTCGATGGTATGACCGCTGCGTTCGATCAGTTCCAGCACACCAGCAGGGGTGCAGGGCAAAAATCCCTTCTGACCTGTGTGCAGCAAGCCCACATTCAAAGGATGGAAACAGTCCACATCTTTTTTGGGGTCTACAGCCAGAATCACTTTTTCCTCATCAATCTGAGGAGGCAAAGGCAGCTGTACCAATACCCCATGGACGCTATTGTCCATATTCAACTGTTCCACCAGTGCCAGCAGGTCTTTTTCTTCTGTATCTTCCGGCAGTTCATAGGAACGGGACAGGATACCTACTTTTTCACAAGCCTTTTTCTTATTATTTACATATACCATGGAAGCGGGATCGTTCCCCACCAAAACCACAGCAAGGCAGGGGGTAATCCCCTGCCGCTGTAACTTTTGTGCTTCCAAGGCAGCTTCTTCTTTGATCTGATCGGAAATAGCTTTTCCGTCGATGCGTTGTGCCTTCATAGCATAACTCCTTTATGATTTGATTGATTAGAACAGACCAACAATGTTGCCGTCAGCGTCAATGTCGATGTTCAGTGCCGCAGGTTTCTTAGGCAGACCGGGCATTGTCATAACATCGCCCAGCAGTGCAACGATAAAGCCTGCACCAGCAGAAATGCGGATTTCTTTTACAGTTACTTCAAAGCCTTCGGGGCGACCCAATACCTTAGGATCGTCGGACAGGGAGTACTGTGTTTTTGCGATACAAACAGGGAAATGTTCAAAGCCCAGTTTTTCGATCTGCGCCAGTGTTTTCTTCGCAGCCGCAGTGAAGCTTACATGACCTGCACCATAGATTTCTTTACATACTTTATTGATCTTTTCTTCGATAGACAGGTTATCTTCGTACAGCACATGGAAATTGCTTTCTTTTGTTTCCAGTGTTTCCAGAACTTTTTCAGCCAGCGCTTTGCCGCCTTCGCCGCCGTCAGCCCATACTTTTGCCACTGCAAAGGTTGCGCCCATTTTTTCGCAGCGTTCTTTCACATAAGCAACTTCTGCGTCTGTATCTGCTACAAAGTGGTTCAGTGTCACTACAACAGGCACGCCGTATTTCTGGATATTTTCAATGTGTTTTTCCAGGTTTACAAAACCTTTTGCCAGTGCGTCCAGATTTTCGTTGCTCAAATCTGCTTTGGGAACGCCGCCATTATATTTCAATGCACGAACAGTTGCAACCAGTACAACTGCGTCAGGTTTCAGACCAGCTTTTCTGCATTTGATATCGAAGAATTTTTCTGCACCCAGGTCAGCGCCGAAGCCTGCTTCTGTTACCACATAGTCAGCCAGTTTCATAGCAAATTTTGTTGCGCGCACACTGTTGCAGCCGTGAGCGATGTTTGCGAAAGGACCGCCGTGGATGAATGCAGGTGTGTGTTCCAGTGTCTGTACCAGGTTGGGCTGCAGAGCGTCTTTCAGCAGTACAGTCATAGCGCCGTCTGCGCCAATCTGTTTTGCGGTTACAGGTTCATCATCATAAGTATAACCAACGATGATTTTGCCCAGCATTTCTTTCAGGTCATGCAGGTCGTTTGCCAGACAGAAGATTGCCATGATTTCAGAAGCAACGGTGATCTGGAAGCTGTCTTCTCTGGGAACACCATTTACTTTGCCGCCCAGACCGGAAATCACATGACGGAGCTGTCTGTCGTTCAGGTCCACAACTCTTTTCCAAGCGATTTTTCTGGGGTCGATGTTCAGTTCATTGCCCTGCTGGATATGGTTGTCCACCATAGAAGCCAACAGGTTATTTGCTGTTGTGATGGCATGGAGGTCACCTGTAAAGTGCAGGTTGATGTCTTCCATAGGCACTACCTGTGCATAGCCGCCGCCAGCTGCGCCGCCTTTCACACCCATGCAGGGACCCAGAGAGGGTTCTCTCAGGCATGTCAGGGCGTTTTTGCCCATTTTCTGCAACGCCTGTGTCAGACCGATGGTAACGGTTGTTTTGCCTTCCCCAGCAGGTGTAGGGTTTACAGCTGTTACCAGAATCAGTTTTGCGTCGGGTCTGTCTTTGATCTGATTATAATATTTATCACTTACTTTGGCTTTATACTTGCCATAACATTCCACATATTCTTCGGGGATGCCAGCTTTCGCCGCAATGGCGGTAATGGGTTCCATGGTGCATTCCTGTGCAATCTGCAAATCTGTTTTCATCTTCAAAAACTCCTCTCTCCGATTCCAATATGTCCTTGCGCTTGCCTGTCCTACTTTGAAAAAAAGCCGACAGTCCAAGCGTAATCGCCCAGACGGTCGGCATCAATTCTGTCATACTCCATGTGGTTACTCCACTTCCGTCAGTCATATGACTCTATCAAAATGGTACTATATGAGACGAAATTTGTCAATGTGCAACCTGTATGAAATCCATATTCTTTTATGCGTTTTCCTCTGTAGGGGACTGCATTTCCTCCCACTGTGCTCTGGTGATGAGGACTTTTCTTGGTTTGCTGCCTTCTTCCGGTCCAACCAGTCCACGTCTTTCCAGTTCGTCCATGAGTCTTGCCGCACGGTTATAGCCGATGCGGAACTGACGCTGGAGCATGGAAACAGAAGCCTTTTCTTTTTCCAGAATCAAATCCACTGCCTGTTCAAAAAACTCGTCTGTTTCCTCACTGGGACCGCTGGCAGTTTTTGCCACTGCCGTAATCTGATCCACCATTTCCTGTGTATATCCAGGGCGGCTGCTTTTCCGCAGGAAGTCCACAATCTGTTCCACTTCTTTATCCGTTACAAAAGCCCCCTGAATACGAGAAGGTTTTGCCTGACCGGAAGGATAGAACAGCATGTCCCCCTTGCCCAGCAGTTTTTCCGCACCGACCATATCCAAAATGGTACGGGAGTCGATGCCGGAGGAAACGGCAAATGCCAGACGGGAAGGAATATTGGCTTTGATAACACCAGTGATAACGTCTACGGAAGGACGCTGTGTGGCAATAATCAAATGCATCCCTGCCGCACGAGCCATCTGTGCCAGACGGCAGATGGAATCTTCCACTTCGCCGGGTGCTGCCATCATCAAGTCTGCCAATTCATCGATGATGATAACAATCTGTGGCATTTTTGCTTCCGGTTCGCCTTTTTCTTCCTTCATGGCATTGAACCCTTTGATGTCACGGACACCACACGCCGCAAAGTCATTGTATCTTTCCAGCATTTCTCTTACTGCCCAGTTCAGTGCCGCTGATGCTTTTTTCGGGTCGGTAACAACGGGAATGAGCAAATGAGGAATACCGTTATATACACTCAATTCAACCACTTTCGGGTCAACCAAAAGGAGTTTCACTTCTTTCGGGTCTGCCTTATACAAAATGCTTGTAATCAGTGTATTGATGCAGACACTCTTACCACTGCCTGTTGCGCCGGCAATGAGCAAGTGAGGCATTTTCGCAATGTCTGTGACAATGGGATTGCCTGTAATATCTTCCCCCAGCGCAAAAGCCAGTTTGGAGGGATGTTTGCGGAAAGCATCACTTTCCAGCACTGTCCGCAGATATACGGACTTGGTTTCTTTATTTGGCACTTCAATGCCTACTGCCGCTTTACCGGGAATAGGCGCTTCAATACGAATGCCGCTGGCAGCCAGATTCAGAGCAATGTCGTCTGCCAGATTGACAATCTTGCTGACCTTGACCCCCTGACTGGGAGATACTTCATATCGTGTAACAGTGGGACCTGCGCTGACATTGATGACGCGAGCTTCTACGCCGAAACTTTTCAGTGTCATTTCCAGTTTTCTGCCGTTTTTCTGCTGTTCCAGAATCCCGGAGCCGCTGCTATTGCCATGATCACGTCCTAACAGGCTGATAGGCGGGAACACATAAGGCTTTTCTGCCGGTTCCGCAGGGGCAGCTGCTGGCTGCTGTGCTGTTTCTTTCTGGGCTTCCGGTTTTGCAGGCTCTGCCGCAGGTACGTCTGTTGGCATTTCTTCTGCCACAGGCTGTACTTCTTCCACTGGCATTTCTTCTTCTGCCATAGGTTCTTCCACTTCCAGCATGTCCATTTCTTGAGATGCTGTTTCTTCTGCATCTTCCAAATCCGCGAAATGGAAGTCTGTTTTTTCTTCTGCTGCCCGCATGGCTTCCGCCGCAAGGGCTGCCGCCTGAGATTCCATATCCCATGCTTCTTCAGGCGTTTCTTCTGCCATATTTTCTACGGTATTATCTTCACCGAAGATTTTTTCGTATACAGCTTCTTCCTCTGTCATTTCCACAGGTTCCTGTTTTTTGGCAACTTCTTTCAGTGGTTCTACCACCTTAAAGCGTTCCGTGGATTGGGGCGGCATCTGTGTGCCCTGCTCCAGCTCATCCACCTGCAATTTTCCGCCAAATACCACATTGAAGTCCCATTTGGGTTCTTCCATAGGCATTTCGTTTTCTTTGACAAAGTCGTAAATAGGTTCCCGTTTTTTCACGCTGTAATCCTGCTTTTTCTGACGGAAAACCGTTTCTTTGACTTCGGGATGCTCTGTGGCTTCCACTTCATGAAGCTCAATGTTGAAATCTTCTTTATTCATCACACGGCGACGCTTTGCTTCCTGTTTTTCCAGTCGTGCCGCTTCCATTTTTTCTTCCTGACGGATGCGGTCAGCCTTATTTTTGATTTTCTCATTGCGCACCTGTCTTCTGACCTTCTGATGGTCTGCCAATGTACCCATAGCACCAAAGAAAGAACGTCCTGTTGCCAGAATAATGGAAATCACCAGCATCGCCAGTAGAACGATGACGCTGCCCAAAGCATCCAGCAGTCCAAACAGACCGCCGCCAAAGAGTCCGCCGATCAAACCGCCGTTGGTCAAAGAACCGCTATCAAATAGCTCCATGGCTTTTTTCGCAAATCCAAGATCGCCAGAAACATTCAAAGGATGGAACAGATACGCCGCTGATGCCACAGTCAGCAGGAATAATGCGCCGCCAAAGGCACGCACCAAAGGCCATTTCCGTTCTTCTGACATAAGCATCCAGATGCAGTAAATGATGACCAACACCGGCAGCAATACGCCGCTGATGCCTAACAGCCCTTGAAAAAGTCCTCCGATTACCTGACCAACAACCCCCATCTTACTGGTGATCTGACTGATGAACACCACCGCCGAGATGACGATGATAACGATCAGTATCACTTCGTCTAAGATACTGTCACCAAAACGTTCTCTGCTTTCCGGCATACGGGTAGTTTCCCGCTTGGGTGCAGATTTTGTATTTTTTGTCGTATTCGCTTTTTTTGCAGTTGTTTTCGCGGCAGTTGTTTTTGTGCTTTTGCTGCCCGTTTTCTTCACCGCAGGGGATTTCGTCGTTTTTCGCCCCGTGCTGCTCCCTTTTGCTGCCAAAGCTTTTCACCTCTGTTCTCAAGAAATCACTAATAAAATATTATACAATAAAAATAATCTGCTGGCAAACGAAAACCTGTGATTTCATGCAAAAAAACTGACCCGCTTTCTGTCGTAAAAATCAGATACAGGTCAGTTTTTGATGTTCTTCGTTGGCGGAAATGCTCAGTCCATTTTCACCACTTCAATATCCGCTTCTTCCAGAATCTTTCTGGACAGTTCATCGGGATATTCCCCTTTGTGCACAATGCGTTTGATACCAGCATTGATGAGCATTTTCGCACAAATGACACAGGGCTGCAATGTGATATAGATGGTCGCGCCTTCTGTGGAAATACCCAGTTTTGCCGCCTGAATGATGGCGTTTTGCTCCGCGTGGAGGGCACGACAAAGTTCATGGCGTTCGCCGGAGGGAATGCCCAGACGCTGACGTTCACAACCGCCCATTTCCGTGCAGTGCTTCAGTCCTGCAGGAGCGCCGTTATACCCTGTTGTAATGATACGGTTATCTTTGACAATGACTGCCCCTACCTGTCTGCGCAGGCATGTGGCTCTGGTCTTAACAATCTCCGCAATCTCCATAAAATATTCGTCCCAACTTGCTCTCACAATCGTTTCTCCCTTCCGTTTCTTTCGCAAAAATCCTACCACAAAGATAGCATATACACCTATCATTGTCAAACGAAATCCCCTCTGTTATACTGAAAAAGGAAGGATTTTCCAACAAAGGAGGTCTGGCTATGGAAAATATCAAAACATGGGCAAACACTCATATATGGGTAAAAATCGCAGTTTACCTGCTAACGTTTCTTTTTCCCGTTCTGTCTTTCGCCTATCTATCCCTTCAATCACCTGTAAATCCCTATTGCCTGATGTGGATTGGTTTTTACAGCTGTCTGTTCCTTTGCTGGGCATATAAGGGCTTTTTGTCCAAAGTTCCTTCTGTTCTGGCAAACCTGTTTTTCATGGGATTTCTGTTTTTTGGTTCACTTATGGGTGGACTTCACGGGATACTGCTTTTTGTGCGTTGTCTTTGTGTCCCTGTATTTCCTTTGTTTTTCTTATTTTAAAAAGCATTGGTAAAGCAGATTTCCCTTAAGTGAACTGAACCCAAAAAGTTAGACAATATTTTCAAATTAAAATTGTTTAAGAAG
>ENA-OPAH01000812-OPAH01000812.1-human-gut-metagenome-genome-assembly--contig:-NODE-812-length-22960-cov-2.667234_pt1 | contig 22960 bp, 28 predicted proteins | sample MGYA00241050_ERZ501416 | MGnify/ENA primary metagenome ERZ501416 (study PRJEB25962, sample SAMEA2042632) | human gut metagenome | biome: human gut; feature: human-associated habitat; material: faeces... | reverse complement strand
GAGCGCCCGCAAGGCGCGCGCAGAGGAGCGCGCCCGCGTGGAGGCCGCTCAGGCCGCGTCCGTCCCCACGGATCCCAAGGCCGCGGAGAAGCAGAAGGCGTCCGCCGAGAAGGCCGCCAAGGCCGCCGAGGAGCGCGCTGCCAAGCAGGCCGCCAAAGAAGAGCGTGCCAAGAAGTACGCCGAGAAGGCCGCTCGTGAAGCCGAGAAGGCCGAGCAGGAAGCTGCTGCCGCCGAGGACGAGGCCAAGGAAGAAGAGGGCGTCTCCGAGGTCGCCGAGGCTGCTGCGGAAGCCGCCGAGACCGAGCAGGCTACCGAGGAAGCTGCTGTCGAGGAGAGTGCCGAGTAACTCTCGCATCCAAAGAAGCTCGAAACGCCGTCCCGTTCGGGGCGGCGTTTTTTGTTGCAGGTGCAATTACGTTCAAGAATGCTTCTCGTTATGGCAGTATGCTTGCGAGACATTGGCAAAGGCGAGCATGTTGACTGGAATGGCACGGCATGGTTCATATCGGAAAAGGCAGGGTGGTCAGCCCGACGCAAGCAAGTCCCTCGTGCGTGGTTACGCCGCTGCGCTATGTCGAAGGCGAGCGGAGGACTTACGAGGGCTTTCTACAGCCGTTCGTGTCCCATTCCCACAGTCACTATGTCATTGGCCTCATTCGTCATGGCATGCGGACGCTCGGGTGCAATGGCGAGACATACGCGCTCGTACCCGGTGACGTCATTGTCTTCAATCCTGGTGACGTGCATGGGTGCGTCCAGAGTGGGGAAGGGGTTTTCGCGTACGACAGCTTCGTCTTGCCCGAATGCGCGTTCGGCTCGACAAAACTTGCGGGGCCGATTCTGAGAAACTGTGGTGCGCATGATGTGTTCACGGTGTTTGCGGATGCCGTGGAACGCACTGCCGACAGACATGGGGCCGAGGATGCGCTGTTCGCCTTGCGAATCGCTCTTGCGCCGAACGGGGTAGCAGAACCAGACGTTGCGAGTTCGCGGCGCAATCGTGAGGCCGCACTAAGGACGTACGCCTACCTTCGTGGCCACATGGCAGACTCTGTCGCGATAGGAGAACTCGCGCAATGGGAGGGAATCTCGGAATTCACGCTGATCAGGGCGTATAAGCGCGAGTTCTCCATTACGCCGTCCCAGCACCTTCTGTCGATGCGGGTCGATTGCGCTCGCGATCTTCTTGTCCGCGGGGTGAGTCCCGCTGACGTGGCGGCCGCAACCGGCTTTTCCGACCAAGCCCATCTCACACGTGCCTTCAAGCGGCGCATCGGCTCGACGCCCGCTGCCTATCGCGCGATGGCCGCCGGAGGCGACGTTTAGTGAGGTACCATCTCGTTGCGCTGTTCACCATCCTCGTCTGGGGTCTCACCTTTGTCTCGACCAAGGTGCTTCTCGTCGATTTCACGCCGTTGCAGATCCTGGCAATTCGCTTCGTCATCGGCACGATCGCGCTTTGTATCCTACGCCCGCGCATCATGCACCTGCATGAGCGCCGTCACGAATGGCTTTTCGTCTTTGCCGGAGCGACGGGCATCGCCGCGTATTACCTGCTCGAGAATATCGCGCTCGTGTTCACGACGGCGACGGCTGTGGGCGTCATCGTGGCGGCCTCGCCGTTGTTCACGGCGATTATCGCGATGGCACGTGGGGACCGCTCCGCCTTGAACGTGCGCTTCGTTATCGGTTTTTTGCTGGCGATGGGTGGGCTCGTGCTCGTCGGCGTGAGCACGGGTGGCGAGGACGCGATGTCGGCCTTTGGCGGCTTCTCGTACTTCGGCGACCTGCTCGCCCTTTTGGCGGCCGTCGTCTGGGCCGTCTACTCGATGCTGGTCAAGCGCATTGGCGAGCTTGGCTACGAGACCATCGCGTCCACCAAGCGCACCTTTCTCTGGGGCCTCGTCTTCATCATCCCGACAAGCGTCCTGTTCGGCGGCGATTTGCCTGCGGTGCACGAGACGCTTGCCTGGGATAATGTCGCGAATCTGCTTTTCCTGGGACTAATCGCCTCCGCAGCGTGCTTCGTAACCTGGAACGTGGCGGTGCGCAGGCTCGGCGCTGTGGTCTCAACGACGTACATCTACCTCGTCCCCGCCATCACGGCGACCGCCTCGATCATCCTGCTGGGCGAGCCACTCACCGTGCCCATCGTCACTGGATTGGCGCTCACCATCGCGGGCCTGGTCCTCTCGCAGCGTGGCCAGGCCGAACGAGAGGTATAAGCTCCTTGCGCTTTCAAGGGTGCTCACATGAAAGGCATCGACGCGAGCTATCGCTACGAAGGCTATGGCACGTACACGACCGCCGAGCTCGGTGCGTAGCGAAGATGACGCAGGACGTTGCACTGCCCTTTTCAGGCAACTCTCGGACGGCCGTGTTCGCGGTGAAGTTCAATTAAGACTAGTTATGATTGCTGTGAGCACGAACCCGACGACCAAACCGAAACCGGCACCGCAAACAAGCTTCACCATATTGCTCAGCCATCTGTGTCTTCTCCCGAAAGAGTCATCTTCGGCAACGTCATCTCTCCCGTCCATGAACGCGCTTATCTCTTTGTATGTCACGAGATTATGCTTGTTCTTGATCCGCTCAATCCGAAACGCGAGGAACAGGGCCAGCGAGAAGAGTACGATGAATAGACCTATACCGACAAGTGCGCCGCATGACATATGCGGGATGAAGGAAGGGGCAGGCCAGATATCGCACCAGCCCACCATGCAGGCGACTCCTGCCAAGACGGCGCAGACCGCTCCCCAGCTTGACCTCTCCATTGCCAAAGCATCTCGGCTAATCATTTCTTTCATCGTAACCACGTCTCCTTTCACGAGCTCATCTATGGAGACTCCGAAGAGCTGGCTCAGCAACAGCAGGCTCTGCACGTCGGGATAGGTCTTGCCGTTCTCCCAGCTGGATATCGTCTGGCGCGACACATAGATCGCATGGGCGACATCCTCTTGCGACATGTCGAGACGTTCACGATTGGCCCTCAGTTGTCTGGGCAGCTCCACCGGTGTCTTCCTTCACGAGACGAGGTTTCCATCTACGGTAAGAAAATACCACCAAGACGGCTTTACATCGTTGGCTTGGAAGCGTCCTGCTATGTCAAAAGGTCTTTACATAAGTCGCTGGACTGGGATTTGCCGATGTCGCCTCATTGCATGGAGTCCAGAGCGAGCAGCACATCGCGTATATCGTCCTGGACGAGCGACCTCATGCTGTCAGCATATGCCGATGTGTCTGCGTGCCTGAGTGAGGAAACGATGCGCGGCATCAAATGCGGTTTCGCTTCGGCGAGCTTCGGGAGGGATTGTATGCACTGCCGGGCGGTTATGGGCTTGTCGTCGGTCACGTGTTCTAGATACTCGTCGATGATCCCATCGATCTTTCCCGCCTCGTCCCATTTCGCATTGCAGGCGATCAGAGTCAGCCCACGAGTCCGAACATAGGAATTGGAATCGCACATCATCTCGATGAAGCTGTCGATGTGAACATAGACGGCATCATCCACGTCGCTCGTCTCTTGCAGCGATTGCAAGGCACGATAGGCTTCGCGATTGCTCGAGGAGCGCAGCACGCGAACCTGTTCTGCAATGTTCAAGCCTTCAGGCATCCTTTGTCCTTTCCTCCATCTGATAAATGTAGGCAAGCGCCGACTCCAGATACTCGCACTTGGTGCCGTCGAATCCGTCCTTCATGACGCGCAGCATCTCCGCCGCTTTGGGATTGGTCTCGGCCGCCTTCGCGTTTGCCTTGAAGAACATGCGCATGGCGATTTTGTCCGGAATCCCAAGGCGGTCGTAGTCAAAGCCGCCGTGGCAGTAGAAGTGCGGAAGGTCGGGATATTCTGCTTCGGGAAACGAGTGGCGAAACGCCTCCTCGATCATCGTGGTTTCCCCCGTATCGCACGGCATCGGCGTCGCTCCCGTGGCGAGCACGACCACGCGCAGGTCGGGATAATCGCGCATCACGCCCTTCAGCCACTTCGTGCCCTTGATGGAGGCCGCATGGAACCAGCTGCAGAATACAAGCAGGTCAATCTCGCTCAGCACGACCCGAGTTTTGTCCGCATAGGGCACGGCCTCGCACCCGAGATCCTCGGCGAGCCAATCGGCGTATTTCTGGGTGTATCCGGTCTGTGAGCAATAGACGATTGCGGTTCGCATCTAGGATTCCTTTCCGTGCAAGGCATTGAACGCTTCGGTATGGGCGCGGCAGAACTCCCTAGCTTCACGCGCTTCTGACTGTCGCTCCATGAGCATGAGCATAGGGCTATGGAACTGTACTGCGGTAAGCTGGGTGTCGCAGGGGCCGAATCTGCCCTCGGAAACGAGGCGCTCGAAGATTGTGCCCTGAATCGCGATGGGGCGTTCGATGAAGATGGTCTCGTAGAGCGCCTTGCAGTTCTTGTCAGCGTAACGATTCGCCGCCAGCATGCGCATAAGCATCTTCACGCGGTCGTCCTCGAAGAAAGGCTTGTAGCTGTCCCAAACGAGATCGGCGAGCGCGTTCCCCTCAAGTTTGGCGTATGCAGTGGAGTCATCGTCGGGGGTGGCCATCGCCCCAACAAGCCTCACCTGCTCCAGGACGTAGTCTGTCTCGCGCTCGACGAGGGCATCGAAGAGTTCCCGCTTACCTGCGAAGTGGTTGTAGAGCGATGCAGCCTTTATTCCCACCGCATCGGCGATGTCCCTCATGGATGTGGCCGTGAAGCCTTTCTCACTAAAGAGCGCGAACGCTGCATCGAGTATTCGATTGCGCGCATCGCCTTCGATCTTGGGCATTCTTCGGCTGCCTTTCTTTATACTAACATACGTTAGTATAAAGACGAATTGATTGTGCGTCAATTCGGATGAGACGTGGCAATAACGCGAAAACAAACGGTCAGGTTGATGAACCTCCCTCACGTTTCGCTACATCTTGTTATCCCGTCTGGGCAACGAGTTCGCGTTCGCGTGCGTAATCGAGGGCGCTCTTCCCGAAGGTGCGCGCAATGGCGGAAAAGGCCGCATCGAATTCGTCTACGCTCTTGGCGTCTGCCAAATGCTCGCAAATGAGGCCGGCCGTACCCGCCGCCATGAAATCGAGTACCGCTTCGTCGGCCTTTCCCATTGTCCCGGCGTCGATGCCGAACTCGGAGAGCCACAATTCCTTGAGCATCCCCTCCAGATGATGGCGGATGCGTGGGTGTGCCCGGGCAATTTTGGCAATCAGTAGCATCCGTGCCCTCACCTGGGCGGGAATCGTCGCTTCGTCCCCCTCCATGAGCGCGCGGGCGATATGCGCAGCGGACTTCGGCGCCAAGTCATCGAGCGCGCTCTTCGCCGCGCCGTCGATGGACGAAAAGTAATAGTAGAACGTGTCGCGGTTGCAACCCGCCGCCTTTGCCACGGCGGAGACGGTCACTTTCTTGTGTGGGTTCTTCACAAGAAGCCCGAGGTAGGCCTCGATGATCCTGTCTCTGGCAGACGTGCGGTCGGCACTAGCGTGCTTGCTCATGACGCGTTCCTCCCTTGAAAGAACGGTGCTGCATCCTCTGCTCTTTCCTTCCGATACTTCCGGTGTTCTGTCGGAGCATCTTTCCTCGTCTGCGGCTATGATACCCGACAACTGTCGGAATCAGGAGGGATGCCCATGCGCGTACTCGTGGCACCCATGATGGCCATGGCCGAAAGTTCTGGCCCCGCATCGCGCTCACGCGTTCTTGCGTCCGCCATGGTATCGAAGGGATGGCAGGTGACGCTCTGCATCCCGGAAGGCTTCTGCGTCGCGATCCCAGATGGCGTGAGCGCCCAACCCGTCCGCCTCCCGACGCCCCTTGGCATGCCGCGTGTCGTCGGGAAGCGGATGTTCCCGCTGGCCCAGAGGCTCGGGCTGAACCGGCGCGTTTCCATGACATGCTTCGACAATGTCCTATGGCTCACCGGCAACACGAACGAACGCTATCTGGAGACAGCCGTGCGGCAGTTGCGCGGAATCATCCGCGAAGGCCGCTTCGAGGCCGTCTATTCCGAGTTCAACGTCGCCGCGATTATCGCCGCAAAAGTCGAGGGCGTTCCTGTCTTCGGAACGACGAGCTATCCCACGCAGCCGTCCTACGCGAGCGACCCTGCCACAGCAAACGGGGTGAATCGCGTGCTGCGCTCGCTGTCGATGGGGGAGGTGCGCTCGCCGGAGGACGTGCTCCTTATGCCGCAGGTGCGCTTCGTGCCATCGTGTCATGCGCTGGAACCCTTTTCGGATGATGACTCCGTCATCTTCACGGGTCCGTTCGCGGGCATGCCGCCGGAGGTGCCTGAAGTCAGCCGGGATGTGGTCGTGGCCTACCTCGGCAACGGGACCATTACACCCCGTCGAGCTTGCGCCGTGCTTGCGGAGGCACTGCGGGACAGCGGCCTCGAGCTATATGTCGCCGAACTGCCCGAAGGCTTCGCGAAAGGCGTGAGTACCGCGCCGCACTTCGACTTCGCCGAGCTGCTGCCTCGTGCCACCGTCTTCGCGAACCACGGGGGTCAGAACTCGGTGATGGATGGCATAGCGTATGGAACGCCCCAGCTCATCTGTCCGGGAAAGGTGTTCGAGCGGCGATTCAACGCTGAGGCCGCCACGCGCAACGGCGTCGGCATGTCGCTGGAGTACGGGCAATTCGACGTGGGAGCCGTCCATGATGCCATCGAACGATTGATCGATGGGCGGAAGGGCTTCCAGGAAGCAGCCTCTGTCCTGCGTAGCGAGCTTGCTGTTCTAGGCGGTGCGACCAGGGTCCTGGAAGTCATGGAGTCCAGGGTGGGATGACGTTATCCCCGTCCTGCGTCATCCTGCGCTGTCCCTGTTTTACAGAGGATAGCAGGGGAATGTATCCTGTCCGAAAGACGAAAGGGACAAGACGCATGAGATACAGGATGCTGGGCAAGACGGGCCTCGAGGTGAGCGAGATCGGCTTCGGGCCCGAGTGGATGGACGGTACGCCGGAGCAGACGCGCGAAATCGCCGAGGTGCTGCGCGAGGCGGGCGTGAACTACATGGACTGCTGGATGGCAGACCCGCATATCCGGGAGAACCTGGGCTTTGCCATGAGAGGGCATGCGGACGAGTGGATCGTCCAGGGGCACATCGGCTCGTGCTGGGTGGGCGGTCAGTACAAGCGCAGTCGCAATGTCAGCCTGGTACGTCCGGCCTTCGAGGAAGAACTGCGGCTTCTGGACGTCGACCATTTCGAGATAGGCATGATGCACTACATCGACAGCGTCGTCGAGCTCGTGGACAGCCTGGAAGGACCCTATTACGAGTACGTGCAGGAGCTCTTGCAGGCGGGTACCATTCGTCACGTGGGGCTCTCCACCCATAATCCCGAGGTCGCGCTCGAGGCCGTGCGCCGGGGCGTGGTGGAGGTCATCATGTTCTCCATCAACCCGGCCTTTGATCTGCTGCCGCCATCGGAGGACGTGAACGACCTGTTTGGCGACTTCGCGAATGCAGGGGAGCGGATCGAGCCCCTGAGGGCGGAGCTCTACAGTCTCTGCGAGGAAAATGACGTGGCGCTCACCGTGATGAAACCCTACGCGGGAGGCCGTCTGCTAAACGCGGAGCAGTCGCCGTTCGGCGTGGCACTCACGCCCGTGCAGTGCATTCACTACTGCCTCACGCGTCCGGCCGTCGCATCCGTCCTGAGCGGATACAAGACGGTGGCCGAGGTGCAAGACGCCCTCGCCTACGAGAATGCGACCGATTCCGAGCGCGACTTTGCCGCGACCATAGCGGCCGCGCCCGAGCGCAGGGCCTATTTCGGCCAGTGCACGTACTGCGGGCACTGTCAGCCTTGCGTGGTGGGCATCGACATCGCCACGGTGAACAAGTTCGCGGACCTCGCGCTTGCGCAGGACGAGGTTCCCACGGGTATCCGCGAGCATTACCTCGCCTTGGACAAGAACGCCTCGGATTGCATCGGATGCGGCAGTTGCGAGCCCAACTGTCCCTTCGGCGTCAAGATCGTCGAGCGCATGGAGGAGACGGCCGAGCTGTTCGCGTAGATGCATCGTTCGTTATAGAATGACCAGGAACAATGATTACGATGAGCAAGGAGCAAAACGTGGACGCATGCGAGATCAGCCCGACGCAGGGGGCATCATCATTCCGGGAACTCTACGACGACATGCAAAAGGACACGTACTGGATTCGCTTCTTCTGTCGTCCATGCTGCCCGGCTCCCAAGCTCGATGGAGCGATAGAGATGCTCGATAAGCTCGCCGACGAGGTGAGGGCCAGCGGTGATTTCGATGACGAGGAAAAGCAGCAACTCGTCGGGCTCATCGAGGCCCGCAAGCAGTGGTATCCCAAATCGGGCCTTTGCAGAGGGTAACGACCACGCCGATGGTCGCAAGATCACATGAGAGGCATTGACACGTGCGGCCGTTACGAAGGGCACGACGCATACGACTGCCGAACTTGACGCGCAATGAGAAGGAGAGGGACCATCATGAAGGTTCTGATGATCAACGGAAGTCCACGGCCTGATGGCAACACGTCCATTGCCCTGGCGGAAATGGAGAAGACTCTTGCCGAGGAAGGCGTGGAGGTCGAGACCGTGCAAGTCGGCAACAAGGACATTCGCGGCTGCATTGCCTGTTCCAAGTGCGCGGAGCTCGGCAAGTGCGTGTTCGATGACCTCGTGAACGAGGTCGCCCCCAAACTCGTCGAGGCAGACGGTCTGGTCGTCGGCACGCCCGTGTACTACGGGAGCGCCAACGCCACGCCAATCGCCTTTCTCGACAGGTTGTTCTACTCCACGGGAAGTGTGGACAAGACCATGAAGGTCGGCTGCGCCGTGGCCGTGGCGCGTCGAGGCGGTATCGAGGCCACCTGGGACGAGGTGAACAAGTATTTCGGCATCTCGGGCATGCCCATCGCATCGGGCCAGTACTGGAACGGCGTATATGGCCGCGAGAAGGGCGAGGCGGCTCAAGACGTCGAGGGCCTGCAGCAGATGCGCACGCTCGCACGTAACATGGCGTTCCTCATGCGCGCCATCGCGCGAGAGAAAGAAGTCGGCGGTCTGCCGCTCAAGGAGTCTGCCGAGAGGATGGGCTTCATCCGGTAGGGGAAGACGAGGCACGGCATCGCCGTCGCGTTGGGTTCGTCTTGTACCCTAGTCGACCTTGCTCATCGCGTAGTCGATGTTGGAAGGGGACTCGAAGAGCTCGATGACCTCGACGTCGAGACCTGCGGCGATCTTGGAGAGTGCATCGAGGGTCGGGTTGGCCTGTCCGCTCTCGATATTGCAGATGTAGGCGTAATCCATATTGACCATCTGGGCGAGCTTTCTCAGAGAAAGACCCTGCGTCCTTCTGAGCTCATTGATTCTCGCGCCGACCAGGCGCCTGTTCTGCTGGCAGCTTGCATCCATTCATTCAGCGTATGTGATAGCATTGCATCGTTGTTGGTACATATACCAACATTTGCACGTGGCCTATCGGCTCGGGTGCGGATGCCGATATGCGGATGAGAGGCCAGCCGGGCATGGGGAGTGAGCACACGCAATCACGGACGGCGGCACAACCCGAAGATGAGACGGGACATTCGCGTCTGACGTGCACACCCGTAGAGCTCGATGCCGAGAGACATGCGCTTTTCGCTCAGCTCGGTGAGCTGCTCTATCCCGTGACAAAGAGCGACGAGAGATTCTTCCTCATGGCTCCCGAACTCTATCTTGCCATTGCGCGAATCGATGAGCAGCTGTCAATCCCATCCACAAGCGAATTCTGACGTTTTGGTATTTCTGGTCGTCATCCCTTCACGGGGTGGTGTCTTTTCTTTTAGTATGGCCTGAACGGATGCGCGAAAGATGATTCGCGCGCAGCCAATCGAAAGGACGCTCCATGAACGTCGAACTGCTCTACCATACGCCAGATCCGCAACGCGCCGTCGCGACGGCGGCACGCCTGTGCTATGCGCCCGTGGGGGCTGCCGAGCTCATGGAGACCCTGTCCGAGGAGCGCATCGAGAAGGTCCTGCGCACCATTCTCGAGAGCGGCCACTTCTCGACTCTCGAGCATGCGAGTTATACCTTTGCCATCGATGGCGTCTCACGCGCGATGACGCACCAGCTCGTCCGGCATCGTCTTGCTTCCTACAACCAGCAGTCGCAGCGTTACGTGACCTTCAGGGAAGAGCCGGAGTTCATCGTTCCCGACTCCGTCGTCGAAGCAGGTGCCGCCGAGGAATATGATGCTGCCGTGCGTGCCGCCTTCGCGGCCTATGCCGATCTCGTCGAGCGCGGCGTTCCCGCCGAGGATGCGCGCTATCTGCTTCCCAACGCTTGCGAAACCAAGATCGTTGTGACCATGAACATTCGCGAGCTGCTCCACTTCTTCGAGCTGCGTTGCTGCAATCGCGCCCAATGGGAGATTCGTGAGGTTGCTTGCCGCATGCTCGAGCTCGTGCGTCCCACTGCGCCGCTCATCTTCGCGCAGGCTGGTCCCGGTTGCGTGAAGGGCGCATGCCCCGAAGGCAAGATGACCTGCGGCAATCCCTGGGATAGAGTGGAGCTGTAGTCCTTGGGCGAGTCACGCAAGGCATTCGAGGCCGATTCGGACGTCCGGACGCGGACGCATATCGGCGGACAGGCCCTCATCGAGGGCATCATGATGCGCGGTCGCTACAACTGGGCGGTTGCCGTGCGCACGCCCGATGGTAGCATCTACACCGAGGAACACGACCTGGCATCCGGTCGCAAGAAGAACGCGTGGATGTACTGGCCCGTCATCAGGGGTTGCACGGCGTTCGTCGAATCGCTGGCGCTGGGCTACAAGGCGCTTGGCATATCGAGCGAGCATGCGTATGAGTGGGACGAGGAAGAATCCGACGACGCGAACGAGCTTGACGCCGACAAGAAGTCGGGCGGCACGGGCGCCCTCATGACCATTTCGATGATTGTCGGCATCGTACTCGGCATCGTCATCTTCGTCGTCTTGCCCGCGGCGCTGAGCAATCTCGTGCTGGGCGAGGAGAGCATGAACTCGGTTGCCTGGAACATCTTCGATGGCATCGTGCGCGTCGCGATCTTCATCGTCTACATCTGGCTTATCAGCTTGATGAAGGATATACGGCGCATGTTCAGCTACCACGGTGCCGAGCACAAGACCATCCATTGCTACGAGCATGGTGAGGTCCTCGATCCTGGCATTGCGATGCGCTTCCCACGTTTGCACGTGCGCTGCGGCACTGCCTTCATCATCATGGTCATGCTCATCGCCATCTTCGTCTACACGGTGCTGGGGCAGCCCATCAACGCGCTTGTCGATCTCACGGGCGTTACCGACGGGCCGTTGCGCTTCGTGCTCATCATGGTCACGCGCATCATCCTGTTGCCCATCATCGCCGGCGTTTCCTACGAGGTCACCGTCAAATGGGCTGGCTCGCATCCGGATAACAAGCTGGTGCGTGTCATCTTGTGGCCCGGCATGCAGATGCAGCGTCTCACGACGAATCCCCCCGATGAGGGTATGATTGAATGCGCCATTGCCGCCATGAATCTCGTGCTCGCCCGCGAGGAGCTCGAGGCGCGCAAGGCCGAACAAGGCGCATAGGGAAGGGGAGAGGCATGGAGTTTGTCACAGCAGGCGAGTCGCACGGGCCGGCGCTCACGGCCATCGTGACGGGCGTTCCCGCTGGCGTATCCATCGACATCGAGGCGATCAATCGCGATCTCGCGCGTCGTCAGGGCGGCTACGGTCGTGGTGGTCGGCAGAGGATCGAGCATGATACCGCGAGCATCCTCTCCGGCGTGCGCTTCTCACAGACGCTCGGCACGCCCATCACGCTGCAGGTCGTGAACGACGACTTCGCCAACTGGACGGACCGCATGGCTCCCGTGGGCGATGCTCCCGATGACCTGAAGCGCGAGACTTGCCCACGTCCCGGCCATGCCGATCTCGTGGGCATGCTCAAGATCGCCTCCGATGACGCGCGCGACATTCTCGAGCGCTCGAGTGCGCGCGAGACTGCGGCGCGTGTCGCAGCCGGCGGCATCGCCAAGGCGCTACTCGCGGAACTTGGTGTCGAGGTCTACTCCTACGTGCGTCGCATTGGTTCCGTCGAGCTTCCGAAGGACGTGTCCGCCGAACGCGCGGCCATCGAGGCCTCGGAGTGCCGCTGCCCTGACGAGACGACGACCCGCGCCATGAAGGAGCTCATCGACGATGCGCGCGCCAAGGGCGAGTCGTTGGGCGGGGAGTTCGTCGTCATCGCCGAGGGGCTTGTCGCGGGTCTCGGCAGCTATGCGTCGGGCCCGGGTCGTCTCACCTCGCGTCTGGGCGCGGCGGCCTTTTCGATTCCCGCAATCAAGGGCGTGGAGTTCGGTCTCGGTTTCGAGGCGGCACGACGTCCCGGCTCTCGCGTGCATGATTCCATCTACTACGACGGAGCGCGTGGCTTTACCCGGTCTGGCAACAATGCCGGCGGCCTCGAAGGCGGCATGACCACGGGCGAGCCCCTCGTCATGGCCTGCGCGATGAAGCCCATCCCGACCATGATGCAGCCGCTTGACACGGTCGACACCGACACGCTCATGCCCGTCAAGGCATCCAAGGAGCGCTCGGACGTGTGCGCGGTGCCCGCTGCTGCCGTAGTCGCCGAGGCCGAGGTCGCCTTCGTGCTCGCCGACGCCTACCTCGAGAAGTTCGGCGCTGACGTGGTTGACGACGTCATCGCCGCTTGCGACGCGTATCGGGAGCGCATAGCCTTATGACGCGCGAAACCTGCAACGACCACATCCTGCTCGTGGGATTCATGGGTTCGGGCAAGACGAGCGTCTCGCGTCGGCTGTCCGCGATCACGGGCCTGTCGCTCATCGACGTCGACTACCGCATCGAGGCCATTCAGCATCGCAAGATCCCCCGCATCTTCGCCGAAGAGGGCGAGGAGGGCTTTCGCCGCATCGAGACCGAGACGCTTGCCGGGCTCAAGTACGAAGGGCGTTCGATCATCTCGTGCGGGGGAGGCATCGTCTGCAATCCGGCGAATCGCCCCATACTCGAGTCATTGGGCACGGTCATCTTCCTTGACGTTCCTCTCGAGGAGGCCATCGGGCGCATCTCGAACCCCACGACCCGCCCGCTGCTTTCGGGCGAGCGCCCCGTCGAGGAGATATACGCGGAGCGCATGCCGTGGTATCGCGAGGTGGCCGACATCACCATCAAGTCATCGGGCAAGACCGTCTACCAGGTCGCCAACCAATGCAAAAAGGCTCTCGAACGGGAGGGGCTGCTATGAGCAGGGACCGCATAATCCACGTGGCACTGCCGAGCGGGCACGTCTACGACATCCGCATCGGCAGCGGGGCGCTTTCCGCGCTCTCGTCGACGGCGCGTGATCTCAAGGAATGCAAGCGCGCACTCGTCATATCAGACGAGAACGTGGGGTCCGCCTACGGAAAGCTCGTGAAGAAGCGCCTGGAGGAGGCCGGATTCGAGGTCTACGACCTGCTCGTCCCACCGGGCGAGAACTCGAAGTCAGTCGAGCTGGCAAACGAGCTGTGGGAGGCCGTCGCGCGCTACGGCTTCACGCGTGACGACTTCATCGTCGCCTGTGGCGGCGGGGTGGTGGGCGATCTGGCCGGTTTCGTCGCCTCCACCTACATGCGCGGCATCGACTTCATCCAGGTTCCCACGACGCTACTCGCCATGGTGGATTCCTCCATCGGCGGAAAGACGGGCGTCAACCTTCAGGCCGGCAAGAACCTCGTCGGCACCTTCCACCAGCCCATCTTCGTATGCTCCGACATCCGCTGCCTCAAGACCCTGCTCGACGAGGACTGGGCAAACGGCTTTGCCGAGATCGCCAAGAGCTCCTTCGTCGCCCCGCGCCGCTCCTTCTTCGAATGGCTGCGCGACAACGCTGACGGCCTCGTTTCCCATGATACCGAGCTCCTCGAGGAAATCGTCTATATGACCGCCGAGTTCAAGGCTTCCGTGGTGAGTGCCGACAGCACCGAATCCGCCGGTGTGCGCGAGTGCCTCAACTACGGTCACACGCTCGCGCATGCCATCGAGAACGCTGCCGGTTACGGTACCATCGCGCATGGCCGCGCCGTTGCCGAGGGCATGCGTTTCGCGGCGCGCCTGTCTGTCGAGGTGCTGGGTTGCGACGTGTCAGTCGTCAAGGCGACGGATGTGCTGCTCGATCGTCTGGGACTACCGGAGCTCCCCTGGGTCGCACCGGCCGAACGTCTCTTCAACCTCATGAAGGGCGACAAGAAGTGCCGGGGTGGCCAGATACGCTTCGTCTTGCTCGAGGACATCGCGAGATGGAAACTCGTGAGCGTTCCCGATGACGTCATCATGGAGCATCTGGGTGCCTGGTGTGCCGCCAAGAGACGTCTCATTGAGCAAAACGACGGGAAGATGTGGGGACAGGCATGAAATTGCTCTTGATGAACGGACCGAATCTCAACTTGCTGGGACAGCGGGAGCCGGATGTCTACGGTACGACGACACTTGCCGACATCGAGGCCGATACGGTTGCCTATGCGCATGAGCATGGAGCCGACATGGATTGCTTCCAGTCCAACCACGAAGGCGAGCTCATTGACGAGATCCACGCGAGCCAGGGTGTCTATGACGGCATCGTCTACAACCCCGGCGCGCACACGCATTACAGCTACGCCCTGCACGATGCGATCAGCTCGGTCACCACGCCGGTCGTCGAGGGGCACATCTCGGATATCTCGAAGCGCGAGGAGTTTCGCCGCCATTCCGTGCTCGCCGATGCCTGCATCGGGCAGATCAAGGGACTCGGGCCGGAAGGCTACCTGCGCGGCGTCGACATGCTCCTGGAAGCTATTCAATCACCATGAGCTCGTGCGTGATGTCGCAGAAGCTCTCGAAGCCGGTCTCGGTGACGACGCCGCAATCCTCGATGCGCACGCCCATCTCGCCGGGAAGGTAGATGCCGGGTTCGTCGGTCACGACGTTGCCCACGACAAGCGCCTCCTTGTTGGTGGGCGAGAGCACCGGTAGCTCGTGAATGTCGATGCCCACGCCATGTCCGAGCGAGTGCCCCATCTTGTTCGCGAAACCAGCCTTGGCAAGTTCGCCCTCGGCGAGCGTGTGCATCTGCGCGCCCGTCACGCCCGGCTTGATATTCGCCGCAACCCATTCGTTTGCCCGGCGCACGGCCTCGTAGACGCGCACCTGCTCGTCGCTTGCGCCGCCGATGCACACCGTGCGCGTCGTGTCCGAGCAATAGCCGCCCACGCGTGCGCCAAAGTCGAAGACGACGAAGTCGCCGGCTTCGAGCAGGCGGTTGGAGGGAACGGCATGGGGCTTAGCACCGTTGGGGCCGCTCGCGACGATGTTCGCGAAGGCGAGCTCGCTTGCCCCCAGGCGCTTCATCGCGAATTCGAGCTCGAGCGAGGCGTCACGCTCGCTCATGCCGGGTTTGAGGTTGGAAATCGTCTCCATGAAGGCTTGTGAGGCTATGTCCTGCGCGCGTTTCATGGTCGCAATTTCGTCGGCATCCTTGACGGCGCGTAGCTTGAGGATGTCGTCGGAGCGCTCTTTGAAGCGCGCGTTGGGCATGGCATCCGAATACTTGCGATATAGACTCAAGGGCATAGCCTCGTCGATGGCGATGCGTCCGGTGACGAGCTTGAGATCGGCGAGCATGCGGGAGATGAACTCGACCTCGCGGTCACGTGACGCGTCTATTTGCCAGATGCCCTCCTCGCTGGATTTCTCGCGCATGGCAGTTTCGTAGCGCGTGTCGGTGTGCAGGATGCAGTCCCGCCGCGTGATGATGGCGACATGCGCCTGCTCGGTGTCGAAGACGTCTTCGAAGCCCGTGAGCCAGAACAGGTCACTGTTCGCGCGCACGATGATCGCATCGAGCGTCTGCTCCTCGAGAAGTCGCTGTACCTGTTCGATTCTGTGTGTTGCTCGCATATCGCATCCTTCTTGACAGTCGCATGACCAGACAAAAGTGCTCTGGCGACGTCTGTCTGGTCTGCCGGCATATCCGCTTGCATGCCATTGTATGGCAAGACGGCGTGCGCGCAAGGCGATCAGCTTGCTCGCTTACCCAAACCACCGTCCACCTTTGACAGGCGATAGAGTAGAATATCAAAGATATGTCGAGAGAAAGGCAGTTTAAAGTGAGTGTTCAGCCCTCAAACTTCAAGAACGGCATGTGCATCAAGTACAACAACAAGCTCTGCACCATCGTCGAGTTCCAGCACGTGAAGCCCGGCAAGGGCGGTGCCTTCATCCGCACCAAGCTCAAGGACGTCTCCACGGGCCGTGTCGTCGAGTACACCTTCAGGCCCAACGACAAGTTCGATGACGTGCGTCTCGAGACCAAGGAGATGGAGTACTCCTGGACCGATGGTGACACCTTCTACTTCATGGATCCCGTGACCTACGAGCAGCCGGAGGTTCCCGCGGCCATCATCGGCGACAACGAGAAGTGGCTCAAGGAGGGTGACACCTGCCTGGCGCAGTACGCCGATGGCGAGCTCATCAACGTCGAGCCCCCCATGTTCGTCGAGCTCGAGATCACCGAGACCGAGCCCGGTTTCAAGGGCAACACCGTCCAGAGCGGTACCAAGCCCGCCGTGTGCGAGACGGGCGCCGAGATCAAGGTCCCGCTCTTCCTCGAGGTTGGCGACAAGGTCAAGATTGACACGCGCGACGGCCGCTTCGTCGAGCGGCTCTAGTATCGGCCCAGCTCGGAAAAGGGAGTCATATGGGCAATTACAAGTACAAGCGCATCTTGCTCAAGCTTTCGGGCGAGGCGCTGCAAGGCGAGCAGGGCTACGGCATCGATCCCAAGGTCATCAGCGAGATAGCCTCGCAGATCGCGCAGATCGTCGACGGCGGCGTCGAGCTCGCCATCACGGTGGGAGGCGGCAACATCTTCCGCGGGCTCGCTGGCGCTGCCGAGGGCATGGACCGTGCGCAGGCCGATTACATCGGCATGCTCGCAACCATCATGAACGCGCTCGCCCTGCAGGAGGGGCTCGAGCGCGCCGGAGTCTTCACCCGCGTGCAATCGGCGATCAGCATGCAGGAGGTCGCCGAACCCTACATTCGCCGCAAGGCCATTCGCCATCTCGAGAAGGGGCGCGTCGTCATATTCGCGGGCGGCACGGGTAACCCGTACTTCACAACCGACACCACGGCCGCGCTCCGTGCCTGCGAGATTGACGCCGAGGCCATTCTCAAGGCGACGCAGGTCGATGGCATCTACGATAGCGACCCGCACGCCAATCCCGACGCGACCAAATTCGACGAGATTTCCTACATGGAGGTGCTCTCGCGCGAACTGCACGTCATGGATTCGACTGCCACGACGCTGTGCATGGACAACGGCATTCCCATCATCGTGTTCAATTTGCACAAGCCGGGCAATATCGATCGCGTGCTCAAGGGCGAGCACGTCGGAACGACCGTTAGCTAGAGAAGGAGACCCAAGGTGTCAGAAGAACTCGATCAGGCAAAGGAGGCCATGACCCGCGCGGTCAAGGCGCTCGACCAGGATTTCTCGAAACTCAACACGGGTCGTCCCTCGGCCAGCATCCTCGATAACGTGAAGGTCGACTACTATGGCGTGGCAACGCCCGTCTCGCAGGTCGGTGCCATCAAGATTCCCGAGGGCAACCTCATGACCATCGAGCCGTGGGACAAGTCCCTGCTCGGCCCTGTCGAGAAGGCCATCCTCTCCGCCAATCTGGGCATCACGCCCAATAACGATGGTTCCGGCATCATTCGCCTGCCGTTCCCCGCTCCCACCGAGGAACGTCGTCGCGAGATCGTCAAGGAGTGCAAGGCCGCTGCCGAGAACCGCCGCGTTGCCGTGCGCAATGCTCGCCGCGATGCCAAGAACAAGATCGAGCGCCTCAAGAAGGACGGCGAGATCAGCGAGGATGAGCTACATCGCGCCGAAGAGCAGCTCCAGAAGATCACCGACGATTTCATCGCGAAAATCGACGCGGCCCTTTCCGTGAAAGAGGCCGAGGTCATGGAAATATAGGGAGCATTTTGAGCGAGAGACCATCCACACTGGAGGAGATCTTTCCCGAACCTCCCGCAGAGCTCGACGTACACGCACTCGATACGAGCAGAATCCCCAAGCACGTTGCCATCATCATGGATGGTAACGGGCGTTGGGCAAAGCAACGCGGGCTCGACCGCGGCGAGGGTCACAAGGCTGGTATCCGCGCCGTGCGCGAGGCCATCACCACGTGCAACGACATCGGCGTGCGCTATCTCACCATCTACTCTTTCTCCACGGAGAACTGGAATCGTCCCAAGACCGAGGTCACGGGACTCATGGATCTCTTCGCCAAGACCATGGGCGCCGAGGTCGACGGCCTTGACGAGGAGAAGGTGCGCATCAAGCTCCTGGGGCGCGTCGAGGACCTTCCGCTTGCCACGCGCACCATCTTCAGGCAGGCCGAGAAACGCACTGCCAAGAATGGCGGCATGACGCTCGCCATCGCCGTCAACTACGGGTCACGTCTCGAGATCACGGATGCCGCGCGCGCAATTGCGCGCAAGGTCGAGACAGGCGAGCTCACGAGCGAGGCCATCTCAGAGGATCTTCTGTCGGCGCATCTGTACACGGCCGGTATGCCCGACCCTGACCTGCTCATTCGCACGAGCGGCGAGCTGCGCCTGTCGAACTTCCTGCTCTGGCAGCTTGCCTATGCGGAGTTCTACGTGACCGACGTGCTCTGGCCCGATTTCGATCGCTACGAGCTTCTGCGCGCACTGCTTGACTTCCAGGCACGCAACCGCCGCTTTGGCAAGGTCGATGAGTGATGTTCGGGGTGTGCGATGGCGATTAACGTCAAGGACCTGACACGTCGCGTCGGGGTCGGCGCGGTATACGTCACCATCACCTCGGTTGCCACTATCGTGTCGTGGTACACGACGGTCATCGTCATCGCCGCCACGGCCGCACTGTGCTGCTACGAGTTCCTCCGCATGGCGAAGGGCAATGGCTATCATCCCTACATCGTCATCGGCACCGTCACGGCGGGTCTCATCCCCTTGGCCATGTGCCTCGTGGTCAATACCGGGCATGTGGTCGTCGCCGCGCTGACCGTCTCGTTCATCGCGGGTATCATCATGCTCATGCGCTACTTCGCGCACGTCGAGGATACCATCGTCGACGTGGCGCTTACCCTGTTCGGCTACCTGTACACGGGTCTCATGCTCTCGTCCTTCGTGATGCTGCGTGGCGTCGTCCCGGGGCTCGAGGGCGGCCTCATGTGCTTTTTGGTCCTGGGCAGCATCTGGGCCAATGACGGCTTTGCCTATCTGGGTGGCTCAGCTTTCGGCAGGCACAAGTTCGCGCCCCACATCTCGCCCAAGAAGACCTGGGAGGGCGTCGCCTGCGGCATGCTCGCGAGCGTCATCTTCTGGGTGCTCATCGTCGTGTTCGTTCCCAACTGCGGTTTCGGCTACGTTTGGGCCGTCATATCGGGCATTGTCGTGGGGTATGCGGGAATCATCGGCGATTTGACCGAATCCCACATCAAACGCGGGTTTTCCGCCAAAGATTCCGGTGACATCATGCCGGGGCACGGCGGCCTGCTCGACCGCTGTGACTCGATCATCTTCGGCTCCGTGGCCGCTTATGGCATGGTAGCCGGTGCTCCCTGCATCTTCGCGCTCATCGGAATCGCACTGTAGGAAAGGAAAGAACATGGATACCCTGCGTCTCGTCATTCTAGGCGCCACCGGTTCCATTGGCACGCAAGCGCTCGATGTCGCGCGCATGCACGCCGACAGGATCGAGGTCGTCGCCCTGGCGGCAGGCCGACGTGTGGACGAGGCCGTGGCCTTCGCACGCGAGTTTGGCTGCAAGCATCTGGCCTTTGGCGATGAAGGCGTGCGTGACGCGACGGCGCTCGCGCAGCTCGGCGACGACGTGCGCGTTGGCTTTGGCGCAACTGCCGTCGCGGCCCTCACGCAGCTCGACGATGTCGATGTCGTGCTCAACGCGCTTTCGGGCGAGGCGGGCATGCGCGCCTCCTACGACACGCTCAAAGCTGGCCGCACCCTCGCGCTCGCCAACAAGGAGTCGCTCGTCGTGGGTGGCGACCTCATCATGCCGCTTGCCACGCACGAGACCCTGTTGCCCGTCGATTCCGAGCACTCGGCGATTTACCAGTGCTATCTGGGGGAGTTTCCCGACGAGGCACGTAGGATCTGGCTCACCTGCTCGGGTGGTCCGTTTCGCGGCATGACGCGCGAACAGCTGGCGGAGGTCACCGCGGCTCAGGCGCTCGCGCACCCCACGTGGAACATGGGTCCCAAGATCACCATCGATTCGGCGACGCTCATGAACAAGGGTCTCGAGGTCATCGAGGCGCAACATCTCTTCGACGTGAAGACGGATGACATCCGCGTCGTCGTGCATCCGCAGTCATGCGTGCATTCGATGGTCGAGTACGTCGATGGGTCGGTCAAGGCGCATCTGGGCGTTGCCGACATGCGCATACCCATCCAGTTCGCGCTGAGCTATCCGCATAGGTGGGAGAGTCCGGCAACGCAGGTCGATTTCACGCAGATGGGGCCACTCGAGTTCCTCGATCCGGACCTGGAGACCTTCCGCTGCCTGGCGCTCGCGCTCGAGGCGGGGCGTACGGGTGGCACGCTTCCCTGCGTGATGAACGCGGCAAACGAGGTCGCCGTGGCGGCTTTCCTGGCGGATGCCTGTCGCTTGACCGATATCGACGCCACCGTCGAGCGGGTCATGGAGCAGATGGGAAGCGAACCGGTCGAATCGCTCGAGCAGCTCGAGGATATCGATGCACGCTCCCGTGCGCTCGCGTCCGATATCCTGACGAGGGGATAGTCCGCCTCGTGAACGTGCTCGCCATCATATTCTGGTTCATCGTCATCATAGGCGTGCTCACGCTCGTGCACGAACTGGGCCATTTCATCGCCGCGCGTGCCTTTGGCGTGCGCGTTACCGAGTTCATGATCGGCATGCCGGGCCCCAATATCGGCTTTGAGAGAAACGGATGCCGCTACGGCGTCACCTGCATTCCTCTGGGCGGTTACAATCGCATCGCCGGCATGGAAGGCGATGTCGAGGATCCCAACCTGGCCAGCGTGCTTGCCTACGTGTACCGACATGGCAGGGCCGACGTCGCGCACGTGGCGCTCGGCTGCGACCTCGGCGCGCTCGCGTTCCGCCTGGGCGTGCGCGGCGCTGTAGCCGCCCGGCCGCACCACCACCCCTCCCGGCTCGAAGGACGCGCAGCGCTCGGCGAGCTGGTCTACGAGCTCGCGGTCGTGACTCACGAGGATGCCGATGCCGTGGAAGGATCCGAGCGCGCGGGCGAGCTCGGCGCGGGCGTCGGCGTCGAGGTGGTTGGTGGGCTCGTCGGCCACGAGCACGTCCGGGCTGCCCCAGAGGGCCACCGCCACCTGCAGCTTCTTGCGCTCGCCGAAGGATAGCTCGTGGAAGCGCCAGGGCATGTCGTCCTCGATGCGGAAGGTCTCGCGCAGGCGTCGGGCGTCGCGGCCGTAGTCAAGCGCAAAGTCCGAGAGCCCCTCTGGCGGCTCGTCGGCGTCCTGGGCCACGTAGGCGCAGACGAGCCCGCGCGTCACGGAGCCCGAGTCCGGCCTGAGCTGCCCGCAGGCGAGCCGCGCCAGCGTGGTCTTGCCGCAGCCGTTGTCGCCGAGAAGCGCGGTCCAGCCGCGGGGGAAGGTCACGGTCACGTCGCTGAGTATCGGGTCGATTGCCGAGGGGTAGGCGTACGTGACGCCGGAGAGCATGAGTTGCATAGACATCTCTTTTCTGCGCCGGGACCGCGTCCCGCGCGCGTCTGGTGAATCTGGCTGAGAGTGTCTAGCGAATGTCCACGTATCCCCGGTCTTCCTGCCGATCCGACGGCGGCGCCACCCGCGCTGCGGGGCCCATTCCCCACTCGGTCGACGCTGCCAGTATGGCGCGCCCTCCCACGCGCCGTCAAGGGGCGCTCGCTCGGCGCACAATTCCGGATTTGTGCGACCGGCGGGACGCACTGGATGGCAAAACCCCAGTTGGAGGTTCTTCTCGCCCGGGAAAACGCCTCTGCGGTGCTCCGGCTTCCGCACAATTCCGGATTTGTGCGGCCTCGGCGCGCGCGACGATCGCGCTTCTCGCCCCGCCGTCCACCCGGCGCACAATTCCGGATTTGTGCGCTTGCGGAGGGGGCGTCGGTGAGAAACCCCAGCTCGCCGGGACTTCCGCTTAGAAAACCGGAGTCGTCCCCGCCCTCATTCCGCACAATTCCAAATTTGTGCGCCGGGCGGGGCAGGCGTGGGGCTCCCGGGCGAGAAGGACCTCGGGGCGAGAAGGACCTCGACGACGTCGCGCCGCCCTTTGCTACCATCGGTGGGGCGAGGACGAGAGCGGATGGGGGTCGATCGGGTGAGGCAGGCGGTGGTTGGGCTTCTCGCCCACGTGGACGCGGGCAAGACCACGCTCGCGGAGGCCATGCTCGCCGCCCCGGGCGCCATCCGCGCCGCGGGGCGCGTGGACGACGGCAGCACCCACCTCGACACCGACGCGATGGAGCGCGAGCGCGGCATCACGATCTTCTCGTCGCAGGCCGAGCTCGACTGGGAGGGCGCTCGCCTCACGCTCGTGGACGCGCCCGGCCACGTGGACTTCTCCGCGGAGGCGGAGCGCACCGTGGCCGCCCTCGACGCGGCGATCCTGGTGGTGGGCGCCAACGACGGCGTGCAGGGCCACACCGAGACCATGTGGGAGCTCCTCGAGCGCCACGACGTCCCCACGCTCGTCTTCGTGAGCAAGTGCGACCTGGAGAACCCCGGTCGAGAGGCGCTTCTCGCCGAGCTCGCCGAGCGGCTCTCGCCCGGCTGCCTGGACGCGGCGGCTCTGCTTGCCGGGGACGCTGCCGTCACGGAGGAGGCAGCCGCGAGCGACGAGGCCGCCCTGGAGG
>ENA-OPAH01000810-OPAH01000810.1-human-gut-metagenome-genome-assembly--contig:-NODE-810-length-23013-cov-4.958969_pt1 | contig 23013 bp, 17 predicted proteins | sample MGYA00241050_ERZ501416 | MGnify/ENA primary metagenome ERZ501416 (study PRJEB25962, sample SAMEA2042632) | human gut metagenome | biome: human gut; feature: human-associated habitat; material: faeces... | reverse complement strand
GGAAGTAACTTTTGCACCGAAATAATTCATCATGATTTCTGTATGGTTACGGGAAAGAAACGGCTCCGTAACACTTGTAATACTATCTGCATACATACCGGCAAGAAGTACACAGGACTTTACCTGCGCAGAAGCGACCGGAGAATCATAGTGGATTCCGTGAAGCGTTTTTCCATAAATAACAAGCGGTGCACAGCCATTATCCCGTTTACTTGTGATATCTGCTCCCATAGAAGTAAGAGGTGTCATGATTCTTTTCATTGGCCGGGTGCGAATAGAATCGTCGCCATCCAGTTCTGAAGTAAAATTCTGTCCGGCAAGAATACCGGAGATCAGTCTGGTAGTAGTACCGCTGTTCCCCACATCTAAAAAAGAAGAAGGTTCGGAAAGTCCGTGAAGGCCTTTGCCGTGAACCAGGATACGGTCAGGTGTGTCTTCGATATTGATTCCCATGGCACGAAAGCAGCCGATGGTAGAGAGGCAGTCGGCACCGTGAAGAAAATGTGTGATCTCAGTAGTTCCTTTTGCCAGTGCACCGAACATAATAGAACGGTGGGAGATGGATTTATCGCCGGGAACAGATACTTCCCCGCGAAGCTGTTTAACAGGTTGGATTTGCATAATATAGTAACCTCTCATTCGTAAAATTCTATTTTCAAGCATTGTGACCAATTTACACAAAGTTCTGAAAAGATTTTTTGGACTGTCTTGCATTTAATGATGTGAGTGTCAAAAGTCCTGTTGCAAGCAAGCTTGCATCGGCTTTCTGACCTTTTGACCCTGGTATCATCATTTAATTATTAACGCTCATAAACAATATAACGATGCTTCTGCAAAAGTGCTACTGCCTTCTCGCAGGAGATGCTGTCATAGAATTCGATGCGGAGTACGCCTTCTTCAAATTCACGGTTATGAACGATTCCGATGTTCTTAATGCTGAGTGCATTAGAAGCGAGGATGGTCGCAATGGTGGCGATCACACCGGCTTCATCCGGGATGTCACAGTAGATCTCGAATGCACGCTTGATCGGGCCGGCAGAACCGTTTGGCATGGAATTGCGGTAGTTCCGGGAATGGTCGAACATATCGTAGATTCCCTGGGAGTCTCCGGCATCAACCAGTTTTTTCGCTTCATTTAATGTTTCGATATAATTTCCAAGGATCTGGGAAATATTACTCTGATTCTGTGCACAGATATGTTCCCACATGGTCGGTGAGGAAGAGGCGATTCGCGTAATGTCCTTAAAGCCGCCGGCGGCGAGGGTTTTCATCAGCTCATCCTTGGTGTCGGTGTCTCTGACAAAGTTGACCAGACTTGCGGCAATGATATGTGGCAAGTGGCTGATCGTGCCGGTGACGATGTCGTGTTCATGATAATCCAGTACGATCGGAAGTGCACGCAAGGATTCTACGAAGGATGCGTATGCATCAACCTTTTTTTTCGCTACTTTGGCGGAAGGGGTGAGAACAAAGTAAGCGTTCTCGATCAGGATTGGTTTGGAATTGGCAAAACCACTCTTTTCGGAACCGGCCATCGGGTGTCCTCCGATAAAGTAATCCTCCAGTCCCAGCCGGATGATCTCGTCATGGATCGGAGTTTTGACACTTCCGACGTCAGTCAGGATCATATCATCATGCAGGTAAGGCATCATCTGCTTTAAATATGCAGTATTGAAAGCAACCGGGGCACATAAGAAGATGTAGTTGCAGCCTCGGAAATTATCATCGATTGAGGTACAGGCCACATTGATGATGGATTCTTGTGTGGCAAGTGCCAGAGTTTCTCTATTCTTGTCGAAAGCGACAATCTCATAATCCGGATAATATCGCCGGATCGCCTTTGCAATAGAGCCCCCAATGAGTCCGAGTCCGATAAATCCGATTTTTTTCTGTTTCATAATTTTTCGTCCTTTCGTGATAGTCTACCTTTCATAATATAGGAAAACAGGCTATCTGTCAATAAAGCAATACTTTAAAGTGCAAAAGTGAAAGTTTTTGTTGAAATTCTATAAAATAGTTGTGTTTTTATGGAAAGTTTAGTACAATATATCCATGAGAAACTTTAGCAAGGAGGCAGCAAGCATGAAGGTTTACAGAACGGATGAAATTAGAAACGTGGTCCTTTTAGGACATGGGGGAAGCGGAAAGACCAGTCTGGCAGAAGCGATGGCTTATGTATCTGGAGCAACAAATCGTATGGGATCTGTTGAGAACGGTAATACGATCAGTGATTTTGATAAAGAAGAACAGAAACGTAAATTCTCACTTAGCACAAGTCTGATTCCGATTGAATGGGAAAAAGCAAAGATTAATATCCTTGATACACCTGGATATTTTGATTTTGTCGGAGAAGTGGAAGAAGCAGTCAGCGCAGCCGATGCAGCTGTTATCGTTGTTTCCGGAAAAGCCGGTGTGCAGGTAGGAACCGAGAAAGCATGGGAGCTCTGTGATAAGTATAATCTTCCGCGTATGATCTATGTTACTGAGATGGATGTGGATGATGCCAGCTTCCGTCAGGTTGTTGAAGATCTGACCGCAAGATACGGTAAAGTGATTGCACCACATTTCCAACCGATCCGTGAGAACGAGAAATTAGTAGGTTATGTCAATGTTATCAAGAATGCAGGTAGAAGATACACCGGACTTGGACAGAGAGAAGAGTGTGAGATTCCGGATTACTGTCTGCCGAACCTGCAGATTTACAGAGAGAAGCTTCTTGAAGCAGTGGCAGAGACCAGTGAAGCATTTATGGAACGTTATTTTGAGGGAGATGAATTCTCGGTTGAAGAGATCCGCTCTGCCATGAGAACAGAAGTTATGGACGGAGATATCGTTCCGGTAGCAATGGGATCCAATGTTCAGGCACAGGGTGTTGCAAACTTACTGTCTGATATCGTAAGATTTTTCCCAAGTCCGGAATACCGTGAATGCGTAGGCATCAACCGTAAGACCAATGAGATCTTTGAAGCACATCATGATTTTGCAGCCGCAAAGACCGCATATGTATTCAAGACCATGGTAGATCCGTTTATCGGAAAATATTCTTTCGTAAAAGTATGTTCCGGTGTATTAAAGGGGGATGATGTCCTTTACAATCCGGAGTCAGATGCAGAAGCAAAGATCGGCAAGATCTACACCTTATCCGGCAACAAACCGGTAGAAGTTCAGGAACTGTTTGCAGGTGATATCGGAGCGATTGCAAAACTGACAAGTACAAAGACAGGGGATACCCTTTCAACAAAAAATACACCGGTATCTTATGGAAGAACCGAATACTCCAAACCGTATACATATATGAAGTATGTAGTGAATAACAAAGGTGATGAGGACAAGGTATCACAGGCTCTTGCGAAGATGATGGCAGAGGATGTGACACTGAAAGTGGTAAATGACAGTGAGAACCGCCAGTCACTGATTTATGGAATGGGTGACCAGCATCTGGAAGTGACAGCAAGCAAGCTGGCAGAGCGTTACAAAGTCGGAATCAGACTGGAGACACCAAAAGTTGCGTTCCGTGAGACGATCCGCAAGAACTCGGATGTAGATACCAAGTATAAGAAACAGTCCGGAGGACATGGACAGTATGGACATGTTAAGATGCGTTTTGAACCATCCGGAGATCTGGATACACCGTATGTATTCCAGGAAGAAGTAGTCGGAGGTGCTGTTCCGAAGAACTACTTCCCGGCGGTTGAAAAAGGATTGCAGGAATCTGTATTAAAAGGACCTCTCGCCGGATATCCGGTAGTTGGTGTGAAAGCAACTCTGTATGATGGATCTTACCATCCGGTAGATTCTTCTGAAATGGCATTTAAGACTGCGACGATCCAGGCATTTAAGAAAGGATTTATGGAAGCAGGACCGGTTCTTCTTGAGCCAATCGCATCTGTGAAAGTAACCGTTCCGGATGATTATACCGGAGACGTTATGGGAGATCTGAACAAGAGACGTGGCCGTGTTCTTGGAATGAATCCACAGTCAGGCGGATATCAGGTAATTGAAGCGGATGTACCGATGACAGGCATGTTTGGATATTGCACAACACTTCGTTCTATGACAGGTGGACGAGGAAGCTATTCGTATGAATTTGCCCGTTATGAACAGGCTCCGGCAGATGTACAGGAAAAAGAAATTGAAAAGCGTGCAGCTGAAGAATAAGAATAAGGAAAAGCCGGGAGAAAATCCCGGTTTTTTCTATTGTACTTTCGTACTAAAAGTGGTATACATATTATGATGGTGGCAGCTTCGGCTGTCACATTGGTATTTTATACAATTTTAGTATTAAAGGTTTAGTATTAAGAGAAAAAGTAGAGGAAAAGAAAAATGAAAATTGTAATTATTGGGGACGGGAAGGTTGGTCATAAACTGACCATACAGTTATCCGAAGAAAATTACGATGTGGTTTTGATTGACCAGAATGAGGGGAAATTAAAAGAAGCACTGAATCAGCTTGATATTCTCTGCATTACCGGAGATGGTGCAGATGCGAAAGTGCAGAAAGAAGCAGGAGTGCCGGGCGCTGATCTTGTTGTGGCATGTGCATCGACAGACGAACTGAATATGCTGAGCTGCCTGCTCGCAAAGAGACTGGGGGCAAAGCACACGATCGCCCGTGTAAGGAATCCGATCTATTATCAGCAGATCGATCTTTTGAAAGAGGACTTAAGACTGAGTATGGCTGTCAACCCGGAACTTGCGGCTGCATTTGAGATTTCCAGATCGATCCTTCTTCCGGATACTGCAAAGGTAGAGACTTTTATGAAGGGAAAAGTCGAAATGGTAGAATTCATTGTCAAAGAAAGAAGCCATCTGGGCGGAGTATCGCTTGCTGAGCTTTACCGCAAGTTCCAGATCAAAGTTCTGGTATGTGCTGTAAGACGTGGATCGGAAGTGATCATCCCGAATGGTGATTTTGTCATCCATGATGGAGACCGGCTTCATATTGTTGCATCCCACAAATATATTGAAGAATTTTTCCATCTGATCGGAAAGCGGAAAGAGCCGAAGAATATTCTGGTTTGTGGTGGGGGAAAAGTCGGATATTATCTGGCAAAACAGCTTTTAGGACTTGGTATGCAGGTTAAGATCATTGAGCAGGACTGGAAGAAATGCGAAGATCTCTGCGACCAGCTTCCGAAAGCGACGATCATCTGTGGGAATGCCGCAGACCATGACCTTTTGATTGAAGAAGGAATTGAACAGGCAGATGCCCTGGTCAGCCTGACCGGTATGGATGAGGAGAATATTATCCTTGCACTTTTTGCAAAGACAAAAGGTGTGGACAAGATCGTGGCAAAGGTCAACGAAGACGGACGTGCCCAGCTTGTCGAGGAACTTGGGATCGATCTGATCGTATCGGCAAAGACTGCAACAGCAGATGCGATCATGAGTTATGTGCGTGCACGCCAGAATTCTCTCAAGAATGTCAATGTTGAATCTATGTATCAGCTGGTTGGCGGAAGAGTAGAAGCACTGGAATTTATTATCAAAGAAAAAACAGAATATACAGATATCCCGTTTAAGGATCTGGAACTGAAGCCGAACAATCTGATCGCATGTATCGGAAGAAAACGGCAGATCATTATTCCGGACGGGGATGAATCCATTCAGGTGGGCGACAGTGTTGTAATCGTTACAACCCAGAAGAAAGTTAAGGATATCACAGATATTCTGGCTGAGCAATAGGGGTGAAAAGAAATGAATGTGAAAATGATACGCTATATCATCAGCAAGATGATGGGAGCAGAGGGACTGCTGATGCTGCTTCCGATGATGGTTGGAATTATTTATGGCGAGCATACATCGGTTTATTTTCTGATTACAGCTGCGATCCTGACGGCAATTTATCTGCTGTTTGGCAGAAAATGCCCGGAGAACATGACGATTTATGCCAAAGAAGGTCTGATCATTGTTGCAACGGCCTGGATTTTCTGGTCACTTGCAGGTGCACTTCCATTTGTACTCAGTAAAAGTATTCCAAGCTATGTGGATGCTTTTTTTGAAACAGTATCCGGATTTACGACGACAGGTTCTACGATCCTGACTGAGATTGAAGGACTTCCGAAAGGAATTCTTTTCTGGCGTTCCCTGACACATTGGGTTGGTGGAATGGGAGTGCTGGTATTTGTTATGGTACTTACCTCTCTGGATGAGAAGAATTCCATGCATCTGATGCGTGCGGAAGTTCCGGGGCCAGAGGCAGATAAACTGGTTCCAAAGGCAAGAGGAACCGCAAGGATCCTGTATGGAATGTATTTTGCACTGACTACAATTGAGGTAGTTTTTCTTCTGGCAGGAGGGATGAACCTGTTTGACGCAGTGACACATGCATTCAGTACTGCCGGTACCGGAGGATTTTCCGGTTACAATGCAAGTGTGGCACACTTCAACAGTGCCTACATTGATGGTGTGATCACCGTATTTATGATCCTGTTTGGTATCAATTTTAACCTGTATTTCTTTCTGCTTTTGAAAGAATTTAAGAGTGTATTTAAGAATGAGGAGCTGCGTGCTTACCTGGGAATCATTGCAGGAGCAACCGTTGTAATCACCTGCAATATCGCCGGAGGTTATCATTCTCTTTTAAAGGCATTCCGCTATGCGGCGTTCCAGGTGGCATCCGTGATCACGACAACTGGATTTGTGACGGCAGATTTCAACAAGTGGCCGGAGCTTTCCAAATGTGTTCTGCTTCTTGTGATGGTAATCGGTGCTTCTGCCGGTTCAACAGGCGGTGGTATCAAAGTATCAAGACTTCTGATCCTGGTAAAAAGCATCCGCCGGGAGCTGAAAACTATGATCCATCCGAAAGCAGTCAATATCGTAAAAGTAAATGGGAAAAAAGTGAAAGAAGAGACGATGCGGGGGGTATATGTATACTTTATTGCGTATATACTAATCCTGATCGTATCCGTGCTTCTGATCTCGATCAATAACTTTGATTTTACTACTTCATTTACCGGAGTGCTTACTACACTTAATAATGTAGGACCGGGACTGAATCTGGTAGGACCGGTGGAAAATTTTGCGAAGTTCTCAGACTTCTCGAAGATTGTGTTCTGCGTGGATATGCTGATCGGACGACTGGAGATCTTCCCGTTCTTGATGCTGTTCTCGCCGTCACTTTGGAGTAGAAAATTCTAAGACAGCTTCGGTAAGGCAAAACGATGAAAAGGAGAATTTATGAAAAAGAAAAATATAGCGATCAGTTTTCTGCTGCTTTTAGTGGCAGCAGGAATCTGGTATTATGTATCACTGCCGGCTTTTAATATCCATTCTTCCGGAGTGTGGTATTTTGTGCTTGTTCTGGTGCTTGCGGTCGGTCTTGTGCTTGCAGGAAAAAAAGGCTTGCGATACGGAGCGATTGATCTGAAGGAGATGAAAGAATCCAAAGGTTTCAAATGGTGTGTCCGTCTTTTTATTCTTTTGTTAGTGATTTATCTGGCCGGAACCATTCTTTCTTCACCGATTGTGAATGCGAAGAAATACCAACAGCTTCTGAAGGTAGAAGAGGGCGAATTCACAAAAGATATCGAGGAGCTTTCCTTTGACCAGATCCCGCTTCTGGATAAGGAGTCTGCGCAGCTTTTAGGAGACCGGAAGATGGGAAGCATGTCAGATATGGTATCCCAGTTTGAGGTGGACGATATCTACAGTCAGATCAACTACAAGGATCGTCCGGTCCGTGTGTCACCTTTGAAATATGCGAATCTGATCAAATGGTTTACCAATCGGAAAGATGGACTTCCTGCATATATCCGGATCGATATGGCAAGTCAGACAACGGAGATGGTAAAGCTGGAGCAGGGAATGAAGTATTCGACCAGCGAGCATTTTGGAAGAAATATATACCGTCATCTTCGTTTTGCGCATCCGACTTATATTTACGGAGACCTTAGTTTTGAAATTGATGATAATGGTGTTCCATACTGGGTAGCACCGGTCAAAAAGTATAATATCGGTCTTTTCGGAGGAGAAACGGTAGGGCATGTGGTGCTCTGCAATGCGATCACCGGCGAAATGCAGGACTACAGGATCGATGAAGTCCCGGAATGGATCGACCGAGCCTATTCGGCAGATCTTCTGGTACAGCTTTATGATTATTATGGCACGTTAAAGCATGGGTATTTTAACAGTGTACTCAGCCAGAAAGATTGTCTGAAGACAACAAACGGATATAATTATCTGGCGATTGATGATGATGTATGGGTGTACACGGGAGTAACTTCTGTAAACAGTGACCAGTCCAATGTGGGATTTGTTCTGATGAACCAGAGAACTATGGAGACAAAGTATTATCCGGTGGCAGGTGCAATCGAGGATTCTGCGATGGCATCGGCAGAAGGACAGGTACAGAACCTGAAGTATCGGGCGACTTTCCCACTGTTGCTTAACATTTCCGGGGAGCCGACTTACTTTATGGCACTTAAGGATGATGCAGGACTTGTGAAAAAGTATGCAATGGTCAATGTCCAGAAGTACCAGGTTGTTGCGATCGGGGATACGGTAAGTGTATGTGAAGAATCCTACAATAATCTGCTTCTTACCAATGGAATCAAGGAAAAAGAAGAAGTGAAGATGGATACCGGCACGATCGAAGGAAAGATCACGAAAATCGCCCAGGGTGTTATAGATGGAGATTCTCATTACTACATTATGCTGGAAGGATCAGATGAGATTTTTGATGTATCGGTAGTCGATTTTATTGAGATCATCAAGTACAATGTGGGAGATGATGTAAAACTGGAGTATGCAAAAGGGGATAAGGCAAATACGGTTTTGTCTTTGAAATAGCATGATGTTGGGGTCAAAAGGTATTTTGACCCCTTTGATACCAGATTGCGAGAGTGCAAAAATCCTCTTGCAAGCAAGTTTGCATCGGCTTTCTGACCTTTTGCCCCTGGTATCATAGCATAAAAAGAATGTGCTCTGTCACATTTGGAAAACCATAAAAGGAGGGATGAAGATTTACAGAAAATCTTCATCCCTCCTTTTGGATAATGTCTATCTTAGTTAAGGAGTGTACAATCTTCAAAATTTACATTACCAAGCTGTTCATTCGTTGCACTGATGCTGACATAAAAATCTACATCATTTTCTTTGGAGATCTTTTTCAGTGTTTCGATGAAAGAAGGAATGTTCTCAAGTGTGATGTCGGCGTGCTTTAAAATACCGTCGATAAAGATTGCTTTGATATCATGGTCTGCGCTTAACATACCGTAAATAAATCCAAGATATTCATCGGTATTGGTGATTACATCATAGTCATCCATGCAGATCGCTCTGATGTTGAAAGATAAGCTGTATGTATCTCTGTGGCTCTTCTTGATGAAGAATACGTTTCCTTCACATGTCTTTACAGCTTCGTTAGCACGTTCGATCATTTGCTGGGTTTTTCCGCTTCCTTTTGGGCCTGTCAATAAATTAACCATATTATCAAGTCTCCTTTGTTTATGAATTTGTACTAAAAAAGTACGAGATTTTATAAAACTATTATACACTAATCACAATGCATTAACAAGCTATTTATTTGCATCTTTTAAAGAAATGTGATACGATATAGCTCGGAAACAATTTGCAGTTAGAAAAGGCTAATTTATGAAATTATATAATAATAAGAAAAGAGGAACGAAAAATGACGAAAGTTGATATTATTTCTGGTTTCCTGGGAGCAGGAAAGACAACATTCATCAAGAAACTGATCGAGGATGTATTTCCGGGAGAAAGACTGGTCTTGATCGAGAACGAATTTGGGGAGATCGGTATTGATGGCGGATTCTTAAAAGATGCCGGCGTTGAGATCACAGAGATGAACTCAGGATGTATCTGCTGTACACTGGTGGGGGATTTTAGCAAAGCACTTCAGAAAGTACTTGTAGATTATACACCGGATCGTGTCATCATCGAACCTTCAGGAGTTGGAAAGCTTTCTGATGTTGTAAAAGCAATCGAGGGTGTCAAAGATGAGGCAGATATTGAGATTGACGGAAGAATCACAGTTGTTGACGGTAAGAAAGCAAAGATCTATCTCAAGAACTTCGGAGAATTCTTCAATAACCAGGTAGAGCATGCATCTACGATCGTTATCAGCCGTACCCAGATGATGACAGATGAAAAGGTAGAAGAGTGCATGCATATGCTGCGTGAGAAAAATGCAGAGGCAACCATTATTTCCACACCTTGGGAAGAACTTGGAAAAGATGCCGTTTTGCATGCTCTGCAGCATGGTGCTGAGATCGAAGGTATCCTGGAAGAACATGCACATGAGCATGACGACCACGAACATCACCATCATCATGATGACGAATGTGGCTGCGGTCATGATCATGATCACGACCATGAGGAGCATGAGCATCATCACGAACATGATGAGAACTGCACCTGCGGATGCCACGATCATGACCATGAACACCATCATGATCACGACCATGAAGAGCATGAGCATCATCATGAACATGATGAGAACTGCACCTGCGGATGCCATGACCATCATCACGGACACGAAGGACATCATCATGCAGATGAAGTATTTACGAGCTGGGGCAAGGAGACTGCTCATAAGTATACAGAAGAAGAACTGGATTACCTGCTGAAAGCATTATCTGAGACAGATGCTTACGGAACCGTACTTCGTTCCAAAGGAATTATCCAGATGGCAGACGGTTCCTGGAAGCAGTTTGATATGGTTCCAGAAGAATATGAAGTCCGTGAGGGACAGGCTGATTACACAGGACGTGTATGCGTGATCGGAACAGATCTCAAAGAAGAGGATCTGATTAAGTTATTCCATATCTAGGAGGAGCAAGCGGCGATGACAACACCGGTATATATCTGTACAGGATTTCTGGACAGTGGAAAAACAACATTTATCAAAGACACACTGATGAAGCAGGAATGGATCGAAGAAGGTCCGACATTGCTTTTGCAGTGTGAAGAGGGAGAGGAAGAGTACTCGGAAAAATATCTGGATGAGAACGGACTGTTCCTCTTCAATATAGAAGAAAGAGAAAAGTTAAATAAAACTTTCTTTGAAAACTGTGAGAAGATCTATCATCCGGTCCAGGTGATCATTGAGTACAATGGAACCTGGGATCTACAGGAAATCCTGGATGAAGATTTCCCACGCAACTGGGAGATTCAGGGTGTGTACTCAACGGTTAGCGGTGAGACGCTGGACATGTACCTGAAGAATATGCGGAATATGCTGATGAACCAGCTTACAGAATCTGAGTTGATCATCATCAACCGTTGTGGGGAAAATACAGACCGAAGTGCGTTCAGACGGGCCCTTAAGATCCAGAACCCACAGGCACAGCTGATTTTTGAAGGCGTGGATGGCAATATTATCCCGCAGACAGAAGAGGATCTGCCATATGATCTGAAAGCAGACCATATCTTCATTGATGATGTGGACTTTGGGACCTGGTATGTGGATGCATATGAGCATCCGGAGCGTTACGAGCACAAGAAGATCACCTTCCTTGCACAGCTTTTCCGTCCGAAGGGAATGCCGGCAAATATGCTGATTCCGGGAAGACAGATCATGACCTGTTGCGCAGATGATATCCGTTTCTATGGATATCCATGTAATCTTGGAAGGGCAGCGCAGATCACACAGAGAAGCTGGAAAAAAGTAACCGTCAAGTTCGAGTACGAAGCGTACCGTCCGATGGTTCCAAAGCAGCCGGTTCTTTATATGCTGGAGATGGAATCCGCAGAAAAACCGGAAGAAGAGGTAGTATATCTTGGATAAATTTCAAGTATTAAAGCAATTTTTTGGCTATGACGGATTCCGACCGGGACAGGAGAAACTGATCGATGCGATCCTGTCCGGCCGGGATGTACTCGGCATACTGCCAACGGGAGCTGGAAAGTCCATCTGTTTTCAGATTCCGGCTCTGATGATGGGAGGTATTACACTTGTGATATCTCCCCTTATTTCTCTTATGAAGGATCAGGTGGCATCCCTCAACCAGGCAGGGGTTCATGCAGCCTATCTGAACAGTTCCCTGACTATGGGGCAGTACCGGAAGGCACTTGCTTTTGCAAAAGAAGGAAGATATAAGATTATCTATGTGGCACCGGAGCGGCTGGAAACTGCAGAGTTTATGGATTTTGCTATGAGCGTGGATATTTCTATGATCGCAGTCGATGAAGCGCACTGTGTTTCCCAGTGGGGACAGGATTTCCGGCCAAGTTATTTAAAGATCACAGAGTTTGTAGAGTATCTTCCAAAGCGGCCGGTTGTGAGTGCATTTACTGCAACAGCGACGAAAGAAGTAAGAGAGGATATGATCGATATCCTGATGCTGGAGGATCCGGAAGTAGTAATGACAGGTTACGACAGACCGAATCTGTTCCTTGCGGTACAGTTCCCAAAGAATAAATATGCCGCACTCAAAGCATTTATTGAGGAGCATCCGGATCAATGCGGGATCGTCTACTGCCTGACCAGAAAGCAGGTGGAGGAAAATTGCGCACTCCTGGAAATGGATGGGTTTTCCGTGACCAGGTATCATGCGGGACTGACAGACCAGGAGCGGCGTGATAATCAGGATGATTTCATTTATGACCGGAAGCAGATCATGGTGGCGACGAATGCATTCGGGATGGGAATTGATAAATCCAATGTCCGCTTTGTCGTACATTACAATATGCCGAAGAATTTGGAGTCCTATTATCAGGAAGTGGGACGCTGCGCCCGAGACGGTGAGCCGGGGGAGTGCCTGCTTTTATATAGCGGACAGGATGTGATCACAAACCAGATGTTCATTGAGAACAATCGCGACAATCAGGAACTGGATGAACTGACGCGCCGGATTGTGATGGAGCGGGATCAGGAGCGCTTGAAAAAGATGACTTATTATTGTTTTACAAAGGAATGTCTGCGTGATTATATTCTGCGGTATTTTGGGGAATACGGAAGCAATTACTGTGGGAACTGTTCAAACTGTAAGACGCAGTTTGATACCGTGGATATGACGGCAGAGGCAAGGATACTTGCCATGTGTGTAAAAGAAAGTCATCAGCGTTATGGAATCAATGTGATTCTGGATACGGTGCATGGGGCAAACAATGCGAAGATCCGGCAGTATGGCATGGGTGCCAGTCCGGCTTACGGGGTACTTTCTAAGACGCCATCGTGGAAGCTCAGGCAGATCTTCAACCAGCTTCTGGCAGAAGGATATCTGAAGACCACGCCGGATTCTTATATGATTGTGAAACTGACTGAAAAGTCGGAAGCACTGATTGCAGGGCAGGAGACATTTACAATGAAGATGGCAAAAGAACCGGAGAAAGAGGCGAAGACAACAGCGAAGAAAAAAGTGAAGAAAACGGCCGGACTGGTTCTGAATAAAGAGCAGGAAGAGTCTTTTGAAATCCTGCGCGCCCTGCGGGCAGAGATAGCAAGAGAAGAAAAAGTTCCGCCTTATATTGTATTTTCCGATAAGACCCTTGTGCAGATGTGTATCGAAAAGCCGACAAATAAGAATGCTATGCTGAAAGTTTCCGGTGTGGGAGAGTTCAAGTTTGAAAAATATGGAGAGCGCTTTCTGGAGGTGATCCGGTCGTGGACATAGAATATCATCTGATCCGGTCAGATAGGCGCAGTATTGGAATCGAAGTTGACCGGGAAGGAAAGGTGACGGTCCGTGCACCCTATTCCTGTGAGAAAAAGCGGATTGACCGGTTTCTTCTGGAAAAAGAGAACTGGATCCGACAGAAGGTAAGGCTTCAGAAGAAAAATGCAATGAAGCGGCAGGAAAAGAGAGAGATGCCGGAAGCAGAAAAGAAATATTACCGGAATCTTGCAAGAGAAGTATTAGGTGCAAGGACCGGATACTATGCCCGGAAAATGGGTGTGACCTATGGGCGTATTTCCATCCGGGAGCAGAAGACCAGGTGGGGAAGCTGCAGCAGCGTGGGGAATCTCAATTACAACTGGAAGCTGGTGCTGATGCCGCCGGGAGTTCTGGATTATGTTGTGGTGCATGAGCTGGCACATCGTAGAGAAATGAATCATTCCGCTGCATTCTGGAAGGTCGTGGCGACGTGGATGCCGGACTATAAAAAATATAGAAAATGGCTGAGAGATAACGGAAATCAATTTTAAATGGTAAAAATAATCAAGAATTCGTAAAAAACAATCAAGAATCTCTTGACGGAACTTGTATTTATTTTTATAATAACAAGGTATATGAAAAAAACAAGGATAAGGATCAGTAAAAGATTAGAGTCTGTACAGAGAACTGCCGGGCGGTGCAAGGCAGCAGATCAGATCTTTGAACTCGCCTTTGAGTTCTTCTGCTGAACGGTTTTCAGATAGGCAGAAGCGGGAATTCCCGTTATAGAATCACAAGTGCGCTGCACCGTAAGTTATGTTACCGGGATGCGGCGAAGAAGAGTGGTACCACGGAATTTAATCTTTCGTCTCTTTGAATTTATCAAAAGAGGCGAAAGATTTTTATTTAACAGGAAATCCTGATGAAATTTCCTGTTAAATAAAAGGTTAAGACACTTTTTTTCATACTGAAACAATACCAGGAGGAAAGAAAAATGGCAGTACCTTACAATCATAAGGCAATCGAAAAGAAATGGAAAGAAAAATGGGCTGAGAATCCGGTTAATCCGAAAGTGGATGAAAACGGCAACCCGAAAAAGAAATATTATTGTCTGGACATGTTCCCGTATCCGTCAGGAAACGGTCTTCATGTAGGACACTGGAGAGGCTATGTTATCTCCGACGTGTGGAGCCGTTACAAACTGCTTCAGGGATATTACATCATTCATCCGATGGGATGGGATGCATTCGGTCTTCCGGCTGAAAACTATGCGATCAAGATGGGAACCCATCCTGCAAAATCGACAGCAGCAAACATCGCGAATATCAAACGTCAGATCAATGAGATCTCAGCGCTTTATGACTGGGATATGGAAGTCAATACAACAGATCCTGATTTCTACAAATGGACACAGTGGATCTTTGTAAAGATGTTCAAAGAAGGACTTGCATACGAAAAAGAATTCCCGATCAACTGGTGCCCGTCTTGTAAGACAGGTCTTGCAAACGAAGAGGTTGTAGGCGGAAAATGCGAACGCTGCGGCGCTGAAGTTACAAAGAAGAACCTTCGTCAGTGGATGCTGCGTATCACAAAATATGCAGACCGTCTGTTAAATGACCTGGATAAGCTTGACTGGCCGGAAAAAGTTAAAAAGATGCAGACAGACTGGATCGGTAAATCTTACGGTGCAGAAGTAGATTTCCCGGTTGAAGGAAGAGAAGATAAGATCACTGTATACACAACAAGACCAGATACGCTTCATGGAGCAACCTTCATGGTACTTGCACCGGAACATAAGCTTGCAGCAGAGCTTGCAACACCGGAACACAAAGAAGAAGTAGAAAAATATATCTTCGATTCTTCTATGAAGTCTAATGTAGACCGTCTGCAGGACAAAGAAAAAACAGGTGTATTTACAGGAACTTACGCGATCAACCCTCTGAACGGAGCAAAGGTACCGATCTGGCTTTCTGATTATGTACTGGCTGATTATGGTACAGGAGCCATCATGTGTGTACCGGCTCATGACGACCGTGACTTTGAATTTGCAACCAAGTTCAACATCCCGATCATCCAGGTTATTGCAAAAGATGGTAAAGAAATCGAAAATATGACAGAAGCTTACACAGAAGCATCAGGTACTATGATTAACTCAGGTGAGTGGAATGGTATGGAATCTTCTGTTCTTAAGAAAGAAGCTCCTCATATTATTGAAGAAAGAGGATTTGGTAGAGCTACAGTTAACTATAAATTACGTGACTGGGTATTCTCAAGACAGAGATATTGGGGTGAACCTATTCCAATCGTACATTGTCCTGACTGTGGAGCAGTTCCGGTTCCTGAAGATCAGTTGCCATTATTATTACCTGACGTAGAATCATATGAACCAACAGGTACAGGTGAATCACCACTTGCAGCAATAGATGAATGGGTTAACACAACTTGTCCTTGCTGTGGAAAACCTGCAAAGCGTGAAACAAATACAATGCCACAGTGGGCAGGATCATCATGGTATTTCTTAAGATATATTGATAATAAGAATGACAAAGAACTTGTTTCAAGAGAAAAAGCTGACAAGTATCTTCCTGTAGATATGTATATTGGTGGTGTTGAACATGCAGTTCTTCATTTACTTTATTCAAGATTCTATACTAAGTTCTTACATGATATCGGAGTAGTTGATTTCGATGAACCATTTAAGAAATTATTTAACCAGGGTATGATCACAGGTAAGAATGGTATTAAGATGAGTAAATCAAAGGGTAACGTTGTATCACCTGATGATTTGGTAAGAGATTACGGATGTGACTCATTAAGACTTTATGAAATGTTCGTAGGACCACCTGAACTTGATTCAGAATGGGATGAAAGAGGAATTGATGGTGTATATAGATTTATCACAAGATTCTGGAAGTTAGCAGTAGATAGCATTGAAGCTAATGTTGAGCCAACTAAGGAAATGATAAAACTTCGTCACCAGATGGTTCATACAATTACAAGACGTCTTGAAGACTTTAGTTTAAATACAGTAGTTTCAGGTTTTATGGAATTTAATAACAAGTTTATTGAATTAGCTAAGAAAGAAGGCGGAATTGACAAAGAAACAATTCAGACTTTCGTTACATTATTAGCTCCATTTGCACCACATATCGGTGAAGAATTATGGGAAAGACTTGGAAACACAGGTAGCGTATTTGAAAACAACAAGTGGCCTGAAGCTGACGAAGAACTTATGAAGGATGATGAAATCCAGGTTCCTGTTCAGATTAACGGTAAGACAAAAGTTGTAATCAGTGTACCTGCTGACATCTCAAAGGATGACGCTATTGCTCAGGGTAAAGAAGCATTAGGCGACAAGTTAACAGGAAACATTATTAAGGAAATTTATGTTCCGGGAAGAATTATAAATATAGTTGCTAAATAATTAAATGATTTGACTGTAGAATAAAAGTCAATAATTTTATGAGAAAAGCATCACTTGGTATTAAGCATTTTTATCAAGTGGTGTTTTTTTGTAGACAGAAAACGACAAATGTGATATATTGTTGTAAAAAAATTGGATAAGGGGAGTAAAAAATGAATTACTACAAGAAAATGACACGAAAAATATTATTAGCAATTACCATTGCAAGTGCATTAATTTTTACTAATGTGGGAATGCCATTAAGTAGTTTCCAAATCACGACGGTTATGGCGAAACAAAAGGCGAGCGCAAAGAAAGAAAAGAGCTATAAGAAGAATAATAATACTACAGCTCAAAAAAAGAATCCTACCAGGAGTAATGTTACAGTTCAAAAAAGTAACAAACAAAATACTAATGATAAAAAAGAATCTAAAAAAGTAACTTCAAAGTCGAAGAAAGTAGCAACAAAATCTAAAGATAAAACTAAAGAAAAATCAAGCAAAACCAAATCAAAAAACACTAAAGCCAAGGAAAAATCAAGTAAAACAAAATCAAAAACTACTAAAGCTAAAGAAAAATTAAGTAAAACAAAATCAAAAACTAAAGATAAACCAAAAAACACTAAAAAAAAGGCTAAATCAAAGAAAAAGAAGAAAAAATCCCAAAAGAAATCTAAAAAAAATAAAACTAAAAAAACTAAGTCAAAATATAAAATGTTAAAGGGAACTCAAATAAAAGTTATTAAGCAGAATATAGAAGTTATAGGCGAAAATAATAAAAAACAATCTAAGGAATATATTGTTGGTTGCAGACACAAGGAATGCAATATACATAAAAATAGTCAATTCTCCGAAAAAAGTTGCAAATATGGTTCTGATTTATTTAACATACAAATAAAAGAATATTCAGCATCAGGCAAACTTGAAGATGATAAAGGATTCTATGAATATAAAAGCATTTATGATTGTGGCTTTAGAACTATGCAGGGAGCAACTATAAATGACAACGTAATGTATATTGCTTTTACAGATAAAGGAGCAAAAACAAAAGAAAAGAAGGATTTAACAGTAATAATTGGTATAAATTTGAAAGAAGGAAACGTTGTTTGTGCCTATAAAGGGACAGAAACAAAAAATATTTATGGATTAGGACATGCAAATGATTTGTTTGTAAAAGGAACAATGATTCATTCAGCTTGGTATCTTTCACATGAAGGAAAGAATGAAAAAAATTATGAGTATAGAATGGGTTATATGGATTTAAATTATATGGAGAGTCAATCAGGTGATAATATTCAAACAAAGAAAAAATATAAAGAAGGGAAAAAATATGTATTTGGAACATCTAGTTATGAAAAAAACAGAATTGCATTAGGTGTAAAAAATCGTGGTGGAAAAGATCAGATAGTAACATATAAATTTACGGGTTCTTCCTATGAAAATGAGCAGATTTTATTTGATATACAAAAGAATACTGATTATAAAACATTACAGTGTATGGAGTTTTACAAAAAATTTTATATAGTAAGATTTTATGAGAAACCAAAAGGAAATAATAATTGCGTGGAAATATATAATAAAAAGGGAAAGAAAGTTAAATGTGTTGTAATAAAGGATCCAGTATATAATGAAGGAAAAAATGATGAGGCTATTAATTATAAGTGGGAAGTAGAATCATTGTGTCATTACAAAGGAGATTGTTTTTATTATGTTAATTACAAACCAAGCACAAAGAAAAATAAAAAAGCGTATTTATACAAAGTAAATATAAAATAATCAGTTATTAATAAATATTAGAGGGGAGAAAATAATGAAACATTTATGTAAAAAAATTATAATAATGATATTTTTGCTTATTACATTAAGTTGTGGCACAGTATATGCAAAAGGAGCAAAAGCAGAAATTTGGAGTTATGATTTAGGAGAGAGAATAGAACACAGGTCAATATCTGTTGGGAATGAAATGGCAGGGTTTGGAATAATGATAACTCCAAGTGATTTAAAAGTTGAGAAGGTTAGTTGGACAGTTGGAAATAAGAATATCGCAGAAATAAAAGAAAATGGAAACGATGTTAGTGTATGCGGTCTTGGAGAAGGTACAACAAAATTGAATTTAGAAGTTCAAACAAAAACAGAGGGAACATTGGAACATTCTTCAATTATTTCTGTGTATACACCAATTGAAGATATTGAAGCATACATAAGTCAAACAACAACATTTTACAGAGGGGCTGATGAAAATGCATGGATTAGATCTGAAAATGTTTTACCGAATCAGAAAATAACCATAGTGGGATCCTGTGGGAATTATTATTATGTCAAATTACCAGAAGATTATAAGTTTGATGATAACAGAAGTAGTAGGTATACATACACTTTGAAGGCAAATGTATATATTCCAGTTACAAAAGTAGAATTAAGTGAGAAAAGTATAACTTTGGAGAAAAACAAAGTAAAAAAAGTGAATGTAGATATAAAGCCTGATATAGCCACAGAAGCTAACATTAACTTTGAATCACTGAATAAAGATATAGTAACAATTGATGGAAATGGAAATATTAAAGCCGTTAAAGAAGGATATACAAAAATATTAGCTAGAAGTAATCAAGAAAACGTTACGGATGAGTGTGGTGTATCTGTTTATGAGTCAATAGATATGGTTGAGGCAGAGATTAATGAGAGTTGTAATCTTTATGGTGGAGCAGATAACAATGAGAAGATTAGAAGTTATAATGTGAATAAAGGACAGAAGCTAACAATTATTGGTTCATGTGATAAATTCTATTATGTAAAGCTGCCAGAAAATTATGAATTTAATGATAATGGCAAAGACAGAATGGCGTATGTTGCAAAAAACAAATTGTATATTCCTGTTAAGAGGATAATATTAGATAAAACAGAAATTACAGTAAAAAGGAAAGAAATCATAAAATTAAATGCAAAAATTGAACCTACGATAGCGACTAATAAAACAATTAAATGGAAGTCGTTTAATAAGTTTTTTGCAATAACAGATCAGGATGGAAATATAACAGGAGAAAAAACAGGAAAAACAAAGATAATGGCAATAAATGAAGATAGTAACGTGAAAGCAATTTGTAAGGTGAAGATTTCGGAGGAAATTTATTCGAACATTTTAGGAAAAATAGAATTAAAAGTTGTAGGAACAGATTTTGGAGTAAATATATTACAATATTCAAACTGCAGTGGAGCAACAGAATACAATATTTGGCAGGGGTTGAAAAAAATGGGAAAATAAAATGGGAGAAATGTGTGTATGAATGTTATGGAAATTTAAGCAGAGGAAAGAAAATAAGAATCGTAAATGTAGTTACAGGAAAAAAATATTATTATAAAGTTGTAGCAAAATCTGCAGATTATGCTGTGTATGCAAAGACAAAGAGAGAAGTTTTAGGAACAGTAACGAGTAATATTGTAAAGGTAAAAACAGGAGAACCTGAATTAGAAGCTACTAGAAATAATAAAAACATTGTACTTAAATGTAAGAAAATGAGTAATCCATTTTACAAGAAAGGAGGGTATATTATATATAAAAAGAAAAATGGAACTTTTAAGGAAATAGCTATTTTGAATAGCAATAACAAATTAAAATACAAAGATGAAGATGTTAAAGATGACAAACAATACGTTTATAAAATTAAAGCTTTCTATATAAAAAATAATAAATACATAAAGTCACCATTTAGTAAAGCAGTTTTGGTAAAAAAGAAAGGGGAACATTAAAAATGAAGATAATTAAAAAGATATTTATAATAATGGTATTCTTTACATTTTTTGTAAAAATTGATGTGTATGCATCCAATAATAATTTTATGAATATAAAGAATACTTTTTATGGAAATATGTCAAACGAAAAGGGTATAATTTTGAAATGGTCCAAAGTATCAAAGTCAAAGGGCTATGTTATTTACAGAAATAACAAAAAAATAGCTACAATAAAAAGTAATAAAATAAAAAGTTATACTGACAAAAAAGTTAAGGCAGGAAAAAAGTATACATACCAAATCGCTCCTTATACGAAAGTTAAGGGAAAGAAGGCCTTAGGTGTAAAAAGCTATAAAATAAGAGTCAAAGCAACTAAAAGAAACGGTAAAAAAATCAATCCTGCAAGAGTGGTAATTCCTGATTTTTATTATGAAGATAATTACAATGTAGGTTTGTATGAAAGTATAAAATTACATGCAAAAGCAAGAGTAAATAAAGGATTAAAAAAGAAGAAAGTATATAACAGTAAACTTGTTTGGAGTAGCTCAGATGAAAGTTTGGCAACAGTAGATCAAAAAGGTGTCGTTACGGCTAATGATAATAGGAAAACAGGAACGGTCTATATCACAGCCAGAGCAGTAAACGGAGTGAAAAAGATTATAAAAGTGGATGTGATGAATTATTATAATCCTGTCAAATTTAAAAATTATAAAGTTGTTCCAGAAGAATTAGCACCTTTATTTGGAAAGTACAAGAATGAAATGTGCGATATAGCTACATATTTTGCTTTTGATAATAAAATTAGTAATATGAAAATTGACTTAGAAGAAGATGGATTGTCGGTAAAAACACAACCTGAAATAGAATTAAATGAAAAGATAGAAAAGTCATTATACACTGTTATGAATGATTTGTGCCTTCATTTTGAAATTAAAGATGGTTATTTAAAAGTAACTTACAACGATTACTTTTCAGATGGAAGTATTTTTAAATATAATATTATTTGTTGTATTGACAAGGCATCAGAAGAAAAATTTAAATATCAAATTGGTTATGCAAAACTATGTGAGCGTTGGTATTATAGCGAAGAGAGAAAATATAATATGGAGTAAGAGGTTATGGAATTACAGGACAAAAAATATAGGATTTTAGATATTTTCTTTAGACTTCTTAAAGGCGAGTTTGTGTCTGTGAGACAGTTGGCGGATGAATATTCTGTTTCAGGCAAGACGGTTTCCAGAGATATAAATGAAATAAGGGCATATTTATCTGAGAACGAATATAGAAACGGAAACGCCCAGATTGAATATTCCCATAGGGAGAAGGCATATTATTTGTCTATGGATGATTTTTTGTCCAGTAAGGAATTGCTGGTGCTTATAGAAATTTTAATATCAAGTCGTGCTTTGCCGAAAAACAGTATGGAATATTATGATTACAGTGTACAAAGTCATTCATCCACTTGTGATGAAACAAAAGAGGATGAGTGACTTTGGGACACACATCAATTCATTTTCTTTCGTTTCCCAAGCATGCTTACCATCCTTTTTATGGTATCAATTCTTTTGATTTCCTCAGGCGACATATCAGCTTTTAGAACTTCAAGTATGGCATCTGTTTCTTTGTCGGTGAAGTTTATGCCATTTTTGGATGCCTGATTAGTTTCTTTAATAAAATATGTAAGCATTTGCTTCGCATCCATATCTCCAGCACCATTTAATATTTTAGTTAGAACTTCCATTTTTTCAGTAGAAATATCTGAAAGTACAGGATTTTCCATCCATTTGTTATTAATCATAGAACCTCCTTAAATCACATACCAAACATATCCATGTATCCGCTTAAAATATCCTGCTTTGCCCCGTCATCCATATTCATCATTTCCATAACAGTCATTAAAGTTTCAAGAGTTTCCTTGTCCCCGTCATTTAAAAATTCCTTAATATCTTCAAGCATACTTTCAAGCCCTTTATGATTGGCATTCATAGCTGCAATGGAAACATTTTGGTTAACACGAAAGGTATTTTCTAGCTCTATAAACTTGATATAAACCCCGAGAACAGTTGCAAGATTATTATCAATATAAGGGATTATGGCTTTTACTAACTGCATAGTCTGATTAGTTACCATGGAATCGAATTTTGTTTGCATAAAACGGTTGTTTTCCATATAACCATAATCCCCCCGGATAATATTGTGTTGTCTGTTTTATTAAGTTTATGCTGTAAAAACAAATAAAATACTAAATTAAAAATATGCGCACATAATACTTGTAAGTAAAACAAACAGGTTTGTGTCTTCTATATTATTGTATAAAAGAGCG
>ENA-OPAH01000806-OPAH01000806.1-human-gut-metagenome-genome-assembly--contig:-NODE-806-length-23074-cov-2.642209_pt1 | contig 23074 bp, 3 predicted proteins | sample MGYA00241050_ERZ501416 | MGnify/ENA primary metagenome ERZ501416 (study PRJEB25962, sample SAMEA2042632) | human gut metagenome | biome: human gut; feature: human-associated habitat; material: faeces... | reverse complement strand
CCACCACCGACATGCGCGACTGGGCCGAGCTCAACTTCGACTACAGCAACCTGCTCAAGCCGGGCGTCAACTGGACCGTGCCCGCCGCGGCACTCGGCCCCGCCAACGTGGACGCCGCCGGCTACGGCGTCGTGCGCCTCTACGCCGTGTGGAAGCCGCTCGACAACTACTACAACGTCAAGGTCTACCGCGTCGAGGGCGGCAAGGTCATCCGCGACAAGGACTTCGAGCGCCTCGAGATCCGCGACGCCAACGGCGACGTCGTCAAGCCCGCCTTCATGGACGTCAACGAGAACCCGCTGCTGCAGGGCCCCACGGGCTCCACGGTGGGCTTCGCCCCGACCGGCAACGCCGCCCAGACCATCTGGGCCTACCCGCTGCGCAACGGCTACAACCTCATCACCGACCCGACCTACTCCACGGTCTACGGCAACGCCAAGCTCACCGGCCAGGTCACGCCCGACGGCCGCATGACGCTCATCCTCTACTACGAGGCCATCCCCGGCGGCTCGCCCTACCAGGTCGAGTACTGGTACTGGGATCCCATCAGCAAGAGCCCCGTCAAGTTCGACGAGAGCGTCGCTCCCACCGTCACGCTGCACGGCACCGCCGGCTACAAGGCCAACGTGAGCGATGCCGCCTACAACACCAACGCCCCGGGCACGCTGGACACCACCGTCACCGGCGCTCCCGACGAGGCCACCCCGTACGACTCGCTGTCGTACATGTGGAAGACCATCGAGGGCTTCGACGCCGCGCCCACCACCTCGTGGATGTACACCGGCGCCTCGAAGGACCTGACCTACGACGTGACCTACGTCGCCGCCGACGGCACGGTCACCACCATCAGCCGCACCTTCCGCGTCTCGCAGAACACGTCGCTTTCCACCACTTCTACCGGCACCGTGGTGGGCGACAGCGAGATGCTCGTCCTGCGTCTGTTCTACACGCCCGCCCCGCGCGAGATCGTCTTCGATCCCCAGGGCGGCGTGTGGAGCAGCGGCACCGACAACTTCAGCTCGTCCACGTCGCGCAAGTACATGACCGGCCAGGTCATCGACGTTCCCGTCTCGACCCAGGCCAAGAACGACATCTACCGCACCGGCTACAAGCTGCTGGGCTGGACCACCGACAAGGCCGCACTGGACACCTGGGAGGCCATCGGCGCCGACCGCAACCACGCGACCTTCGACGCCCTGACCGACGTGCTCTACACCACCACCTACGAGGTGGGCGCTCCGCTGCACCAGACGCTGTACGCCGTGTGGGAGCCCGCCGAGGCCACCTTCAACGTGGAGCACTACCGCGTCGTGGCCATCCGCAACGCTGACGGCACCATCTCGCAGGTGCTGCGCGTCGAGGACGGCCCCATCTACACCACCACCCAGACCGGCTTCAAGGCCGAGCAGCTCATCGCCGAGGGCGCCGTCAGGGAGATCACCGACTACGCCGCCTACCCGTCGCTCAAGGGCTTCGAGTACTTCGAGGACTTCTCGCAGCTGCTGAACGGCACGCTGTACGAGGAGTTCGACACGATCACCAGCGCTCCGGGCCTTGCCGGCGACGGCACCACGACCTTCAAGCTGTACTACGTGTCCGTCCTCGTGGACTACGAGGTGCAGTACTGGAAGGTGTCCGGCGACGGCGTGGCAACCCGCGTGCTCGACGAGCACGGCGAGGGCGTGAGCGATTGGCGCCAGGGCTATGCGGGCGCCTACGCCAAGGCAGATGCCCAGGAAAGCGCCCCGGGCACCTGGATGTCGTACAGCTACGTGGATGCCAACGGCAACACCGTCATCCCGACGCACCTGACCGCCGACGCGTTCCTGCGCGACCCGTCCATCATCGGCTACAGCTACCAGTCCGGCACCTTCACGATCAACGACGTATCGTTTACCTCCGACCCGTACGTCATGATCAAGGGCGACGGCACCGCGGTCATCCGCCTGTTCTACACGCCGGACACCTACAAGCTCACCCTCAAGCTCAACGACGACGTCACCTTCACCGACGGCAACTGGATCAAGAGCTACAGCGGCGCGGGCAACGGCTTCGTGCTCACCGGCTCGATCGACGTCACGAGCGGCTCGCAGCACTACCTGCCGGGCGCGGGTGCCGCACGCCGCCCGGGCTACAAGCTCGTGGGCTGGTACACCACCAAGGACGACATGGCCACGGCCGGTGCCGCCTCCGTGCTGCGCTACAACAACCTCATGAGCAACCCCAACTTCTACGGCAACGGCACCTTCTACCCGGTGGGCACCAACTACACCGTGCCCGATTCCGATGCGGGCACCGAGGTGTTCATGTACGCCGTGTGGGTCGCCGAGGAGTCCAACTTCCAGATTGCCTACTACAAGGTCGTCGACGGCCAGGCCACGCTCGAGTACGTTAACACCAACGCCTCGCTCAAGTACGCCACCGGCGACACCGTCGACCTGCGCGTCACCGACCTCTCCGACCTGCAGGCCCGCTACAAGCTCGTCACCAACTCGACGTTCAGCGACAACGGCCGCGACTACGACTTCCGCGGCTACACGCTGGACCTCACTGACGCGCGCAACGTCCTCAACGCGGTGATCAGCGGCGATCCCACCAATCCCACGGTCTTCCGCGTGTACTACAAGGCAAACGACGACACGCTGTTCAAGGTCCACCACGTCTTCGTCGACGGCGACGGCAACACCTTCGAGGTGCTCACCGAGATCCGCCAGTTCACCACCGACAAGGAGTGGCAGCCGGCGTGGATCGGTCGCGGCACCGGCACGGCGCCGTACCAGACCGGCTACGAGGACAACGTCAACCACATCTACGGCACCCGCGACAACGTGAACCTGACGACCATCACGCTGAGCTACCCGCTGGGCGCGATGATCGGCAACGAGTTCATCTTCGACTTCACCGGCTACAAGTTCCATCCCAACTCCGATGGCTACGTGCCGGGCACCACCCTGCAGACGAGCCTCGCGGCCCGCATCTCCGGCGACGGCAAGTCCGAGTTCACGCTGTACTACGTGGCCGAGGCTCTGCCGCTCACCTTCGTGCTGGGTGACAGCAACTCCACCGACCTGGCCAACCGCGACTGGACGAGCGGCGCCGCCAACATCTCCGGTAACTACAAGGTGGGCAAGACGCTCACGGTGCCGGTCTCCACGGCCGCGACCCGCCCGGGCTACGAGCTCGTGGGCTGGTACTCCGGTGCCGACTACACCATCTACACCAACCTGGTGGGCAAGGAGTCCATCGCCAAGTGCGCCGCACTGGCCGCCTCCGGCGCCATGGACCAGTACGGCGTCAACCCGCTGTTCATCCCGGCCTGCGGCACCTTCAAGATGCCGCAGGGCGCCACCACGCTGTACGCCGTGTGGCGCGCCAAGGAGATCACCTTCTCCGTCGAGCGCTGGGTCATGGAGGGCGGCACGAACGCCAAGAAGCTCACGACCATGGAGTTCCGCGGCTACGCCGGTGACAAGGTCTTCTTCGACGACCCGAGCCAGCCCGAGTGCGAGTACTACGAGGTCCAGGCCGACGGCAGCCTCGTGGCCCTCTCCCCGCGCGACATCATGGACTCCACCAACCCCAACCCCGACCGCAACTGGGAAGTCCCGCTGCCGGCCGGCTACCACCTGTGCGACCCGACCGACCCGAGCGACCAGGCCGATTCCACCATCGGCGGCGTCGAGTACTGGAAGAAGATAGTGACCACCGGCACCATCGAGGAGGTGCCCGGCATGCCCATCGGCAAGCCGACCATCTACCTCGTCTACGTGCCCGACAACGACACGCCGTTCTACATCCAGCATTACCTCGTCCAGGGCGATGGCGACATCATCGACCTGTGGGAGGAGAGCCAGTTCCGCACGATCGGCCATGCCAAGACCGGCGCCTACATCGACGAGGCCACGGGCCGCACCTACGAGCTGGGCACCTGGCTGGACAACTCCACCAGCCCGGCCACGAGCTACGCCCACATGATCAAGGGCTACAAGTTCGGCGACTACGAGCTGCAGGTGCTCACCGGCACCGTCACCGCCGAGGACCCGCGCCTCGTGCTCAAGCTCTACTACCTGGCCGAGCGCCAGCAGATCAACTTCGAGCTGGGCACCAAGGCCGGCAGCGACTACGCCAACGACGCCAAGTGGCGCGGCGACAACCCGTCCACCAACCTGTACCGCACCGGCGAGAAGATCGCGCTGCCCAACTCCATCGTGGGCGTGCGTCCCGGCTACACGCTGTACGGCTGGTACGTCTCCAACGACGGCGCCTTCTCGACGGCCGACCCGACGCATCCCGACAACGGCACCATCGCCTGCGACCTCGAGGGCATCGTCTCCAACGAGTTCATCGACACCCACGCGGGCCGCATCATCAAGGCCGGCGACCCGTTCGCCTTCGAGGTGCCCAACGACACCGTGACGCTGTACGCCATCTGGCGCGCCATCGACTCCGAGTACAAGGTCATCGTCAAGGTCGTCAACGGCGACGGCACCGTCGAGACCATCGCCACCTACGTGCGCACGGGCGTCACGGGCAACTACCTCGACTACGCGGGCACCCCGGGCTCCACGAGCCTGCTGCCCACCGAGCGCTACGGCAACGACATCTCCAAGGTGTACGCCAACCTGCAGAGCATCGTCATCCCGGCCGGCTACCGCATCTACAGCCAGACCAGCCCGCTTCTGCCCGATGGCGTCACCGAGTGGAACACGGCCTACCTCAACGCCACCGGCGACGACGCCGATGCCGCCGGCATCCTGCAGACGATCCTCACCGTGTACCTCGAGGCCATCCCCAACGGCACGAAGTTCTACGTCGAGCGCTACACCGTCGACGTCGACGCCAACGGCAACCTGCAGCGCCCCAACCTCATCGACCGTAACTCCTACAACGGCACCGCCGGCCAGTACGTGCGCGTGGACGCCGCCGTTGACACCGACGGCACCACCATCCTCAACGCCATCTACGACGCCGTGCTCTCCGCCTGGATCGCCAACGCCGGCGCAGGTGCCGAGGCCGGCTGGCGCTACCTGCACGTCAACGGCTACTACGTGGGCTTCTCCTACGACCCGACCTTCTCGAGGGTCCTGCCCGAGAACGCCACGCCGTCGATGCTGTACTCCACCAACGCCACCGGCCGCATCACCGGCCACGTGGGCGACCACACCTCGGCCGACGCCCTGGTGCTGCGCCTGTACTACGTGGTCGACCAGTTCACCATCACCTACAAGAGCCTGGGTGGCCAGATCACCGAGGATGACGGCACGACGCCCGAGAACGTGGACCGCACCGTCTACTACAACCACAGCTACACCCCGCTGCCCGCCAGCCAGGTCAAGAAGACCGGCTACAAGCTCAAGGGCTGGGCCGTGACGCCTGACGCCACCGACATCGACTACAAGCCCGGCGACAAGTACGACGTGCTCAACTGGCTCTCCGTGCTCGAGGACAACGGCGATGGCACCTTTAGCGAGAAGCTCGTCAACCCGAACGTGCTCTACGCGATCTGGGAGCCGGACGGCGTGACGCTGGTGTACTGGTCGTTCACTGACGACTACCCTGTTGATAATGGTGATTACACGGAGGTTCGCAGGGTCACCGTCCAGCTCACTGACCTCTTCGACTACAAGTACGACCCGAACAAGGACGATGATGATACTAATAACTATCTGCCCTATAGGGTTACTGGTTGGTACGACGAGTGGTGGGCCGAGTTCTACAACCAGGATTGGGTTGATGCCAACGGTTTCGAGCCCACGATTCAGTGGCTTGCCGATTACATCGGCTGGGATGGCAAGAGCGACATCAATGTCTACGCTGATGTCGAGCTGAGGGAGATAGAAGTTACGTACTACGCTATGGATTATGAGCTAGAAAATGTCTTTGAGGTTGTGCAGTACATTCCGTGGACTGTTTCGCCCTATCAAGCTGGCTTGCGTTGGTTCGGCTACGAGATGGGTGACCAGACAGATGACTGGGGACAGCCGATAGATGACACCATGACCTGTGGTGACATCCTTATCGGAATCATGGAAGAGAAATCAGATTATCTGAATATCTACATAGAGTGGACAAAGATTGAGTATAGAGTGAGCTTCCATATGCCTGATGGTAGCGTTCCCGTCGAAGGTCATGAATTTACTGGAGAGCTTGCTTTCCCGAACATTGATATGAATTATTATCCTGGATACACCTTTGTCGGTTGGTTTACCGAGCCGGATGGTGCAGGAGACCTCATTCCGATTGGAAGTGCGTATTCTGACGTTGAGGCTTCGGATGGTGTTACGGAGAGAGACCTATATGCCTACATCGTTCCCATCGGCGGCTCCTCCGTCAGCTCGATGAGCGTGCTCGACGAGGTCGTGACCGCAATCGAGACCACCTCGGTGCCGATTCCGCCTGCCAAGGCCAAGGCTCGTCGTTCCTTTGCGATGGCTGCACCGAAAGTCGTAGAGCCCGAGAGCGCTCTCAAGGGGGATATCGAGCCGACATGCATTGAGGCAGGCACGACGATTATTGCTGATTCCGAGAACCCTCTTGCTGCCGGTGATGCGATTTGCGCCGAGTCCGAGAAAGCACCCGCATCTTCCGAGCTTCCTGCTCGCGATGCCCTGGACATGCCGATGACTCTGGACGCTCGCGAACCTGAGGAGCAGGGGAGCGTGACGCTGCGCTATTGGTCGTACACCGAAGACTCGCCCGATGAGGGCGTGAAGGTAAACGAGGTGACGGTTCAGCTCACCGACCTCTTCGACTTTACCTATGATCAGAACAGGGATGACGATCCGTCCAACGACCATTTCGCCTACAAGACCATCGGTTGGCATGACAGCACGTTCGCATGCACGTACAACCAGAGCTGGGTCGATTCGAAGGGCTTCCAGCCGACCGTTCAGCATATCGCCGATTCTATCGGCTGGGATGGCTCTGCCCCCTACATCGACGTATATGCCGCGCTGGAGCGTCGATACATCAAGGTCATGTACGAGGGAAACGGTTACGAGGCCGAGCATGACCTCCAGACCGTGCGGTACATGTCGTGGGATGGGCGACCGTACGTTTCCGATGTTCACTGGGCCGGCTACAAGCTGCTCGGGCAGTATGACGACCTCGGTGATGAGATTGATGAGACGACGACCTGCGGATACATACTGAAGGACCTGCTTGACGACCCTCTTGCGGATACGTTGACGGTCTATTTTGCCTGGCTGCCAAAACACTACACGGTTACTTTCCACATAGGCGACAACAGCTCACGCAGGAAGGTCACCTACTATGAGGGCATTAGCCTGCCTACGGCAGGGACAGACTTTGCCGTTCCTAGTGATCAGTTTTTCGTGGGGTGGTTTACCCAGCCCAATGGTGCGGGGCAGCGGATCAAAGGTGGCGATAGCTACTCAAGCTTCGAGCCTGATGAATACGTGTATTCCCGCGACCTCTATGCCTGCATCCGTTCTGTTGATAACGTGATCGTCCAGTACTGGTCCTTCACTGACGTCTCGCCCGGCGATTTCGTGCTCGTTCACTCGGCGAACATGCGACTTTCCGATATTTTCGACCCTACCTATAACCAGAACAGCGACGATGATCCGGACAATGATTGGATGCCCTACAGGCCCATGGGTTGGTCGGATGGCAATCTCAGTACGTACTGGGCTAGTGATGCTGCCGCCTCCTGGCCGACTATACGACAGCTTATCGATAACGCTTTCTTGGATTCTGATGCCGCATGGGATGGCCTGAGCCCCATCAACCTGTATTGCGAGTATGACCTGCGCATGTTCGATGTGCACTATATCTTGTACGGCTACGAGGATGAGTATTACTTCGATACCGACCAGCAGTTTAGCTGGTTCGATTGTCCTGTAGACGAAACCATCCACTGGCAGGGCCATAGGCTCGACGCGATTCTTGATGACGAATTCAACGCGGTTGATAGCACTATGACCTGTGGCGATATCTGGCTCAGGCTCAATCCCGATTATCCTATCCTTGCGTATCCTGATGACGTCCTGAACATCGAGTATGTTTGGACCACACTTGTCTATACGGTGAGCCTCTATTATCCCAATGGAGTAAAGGAAACTCTCGGTGTGCTATATCCGCAGGAGATTCATTTCCCAACCTCTGGTGGTGGCTTCGACTACCCTGGTTATGATTTCGCGGGCTGGTTCACGCAGCCCGATGGTGCAGGCGAGCAGATACTCGACGGCAGACGGTACGGCAGCATCGTCCGCGACGACGCTATCCAGAACCTCGACCTCTACGCCTATTTCGTTCCGAAGATGGTGACTGTCGAGTACTGGTCCTACACTGATGCGTCGCCTGATGAGATGGTGCTCGTTCACACGGCGAACATGCGGCTCACGGATCCTCTCGATTACACCTATGACCAGAACAAGGATAGCGATCCGACCAACGACTACTTGGGCTATAAACTCATCGGCTGGTACGACGAATGGTGGGTGGAGTGCTACACGCAAGATTGGGTCGAAGCGATGGGTCGCGTACCGACTATCCAAGACCTCGCCGTTGCCATTGAATGGGATGGCAAGAGCCCCCTCATGCTCTATGGTGACCTTGCGATGCGCCAGATAGAGGTCAGGTACTTCGCCGGAGGCTACGAGGAGGAAAACGGTTTCGATACTGTCCAGTACATCCCCTGGAACTGCTCCCCCTACCAGGAGGGGCTAAGATGGGTCGGACATGAGATGCTTGCCCAGACCGATGACTGGGGCCACGAGATAGGTCCAACGATGACCTGTGGGGACATCCTCGTAAGTATTGAGGACGAATGGTCTGACGTCCTGAATATCTACATCGACTGGATAAAGATGGAGTACAGGGTCAATTTCGTAATGCCTGACGGCAGTGTTTCCAGTACAGGGCACGACTATGACGGCGTAATAGCCTTTCCCATTGTCGACATGTCAATCTATCCAGGCCATGAGTTTGCTGGCTGGTTCACGGAGCCCGATGGTTCCGGCAAGCAGGTCCTTGTGGGGGTTAGATACTGCGAAATCGAGCCCAGTGACCTGATCTACTCGAGGACGCTCTATGCCTATATTGTTCCTCTGGCTAGCGGTGCCTCCATTGCCTCGATGAGCGCGAGCGTTCCGGCCACCGCCCCCGTGCGCTCGGCCGAGTGCGTCGAGGTGCAGTACTGGTCCTACACCGACGCCTCGCCCGACGCGATGGTGCCCGTGCGCACCGTCACGGCCCGGCTGGACGACCCCTTCGACTACTCCTACGACCAGAACAAAGACGATGACCCATCCAACGACCGCCTGCCCATGCGCGCGGCGGGCTGGCGCGACCGCTGGGGCGCCGAACTCTACGACGGGGGCTGGGCCCAGGCGAACGGCCGCGAGCCGCTCATCTGGGACCTCGCCGACGCCGCCGGATGGGACGGAAGCGGCCCGATTCGCGTGTACGCCGAGCTCGAGTTACGCATTATCGAGGTCACCTACGTTGGCGGGGGCTACGAGGAGGAAAACCAGTTCGACGATATCAGGACCTATCGCTGGGACGAATCGCCCTACATCGACATCTCCTGGCCGGGCGCAATCCTGCTCGGGTTGTATACGGAGAACTTCGACGAAATCGATAGGTCGATGATATGCGGCGATATCCTGACCAATCCGGACTTCCTCCTCGATCCCATGCAGGACACGATTTTGATTTATCTTGAATGGGAACTCCTCAATTATGTCGTTACCTTTTCTTTTCCTAATGGCATGCAAGAGTCGGTTGCTATTGGTTATAACGACAGGGTTCTTCTGCCTACTGGTGGCGCCGCCTTCGACTATCCCGGTCATGACTTCGCGGGCTGGTTTACGCAGCCCGATGGTGCGGGCGAGCAGATACTCGATGGCAGGCGATACGGCGACATCGTCTGCGACGACGCTGTCCTCAACCTTGACCTCTATGCCTACTTCGTCCCAAGCGCGGTTAGCGTGACGCTGGTGTACTGGTCTTTCACGCCGGATAGTCCCATCGAGGTCGGAAATTACGTTGAGGTCCGCAGGATGACTGTCCGGCTCGCTGACCCCTTCGATTATAAATTCGATCAGAACATCGATGGCGACCCAGTCAACGACTACATCGCATACAAGTTCACGGGTTGGTATGACGAGTGGTGGGCCGAGCTCTACAACCAGCAGTGGGTCGATGACAATGGCTTTGTGCCCACGATTCAATGGATTGCCGATTATGTTGGCTGGGACGGCAAGGGTGACATCAACGTGTACGCCGATATGGCGCTCCGCGATATTAAAGTGACCTACGTGGCAAACGGATTTGAGGAAGAAAACGCCATTACGCTGGAACGGTATATTCCCTGGAACGTATCGCCGTATTACGGTGGCCTCAAGTGGAGCGGCCACAGACTTCTGGGCCAGTACGACGATTTCGGCGATGAAATCGATCCGTCCATGACATGCGGCGAGATTCTTACCGACATGCTCTTTGATCCTGCATCGGATTCCCTGACTATCTATTTCGACTGGTTGGAGTTGGCTTATACAATTAACTACTATGCAGGTGACAATTACACGTATGTAGAGGTTAACTTCTCGGAAGGCATCACTCTCCCCACTGCGGGAGCAGATTTCGCTATTCCCGATGGGTATGATTTTGCCGGCTGGTTTACTGGACCAGATGGTGCAGGTCAACAAGTATTTGATGGCGATTTCTATTCCAGTTTCGAGACAAATGACCTCGTGTATTCTCGTAATCTCTACGCCCACTTCATCCAGACGGCTAGCAAGCCCCAGGACGCTGTCTCGGCGGCCCTGCAGCTTGCTAGCATGCAGGCCACCGCATCCACTCCCGCGGATTCCGTGCAGATGGACGCCGTGATCGGTCTTGCCGCGGATGATGCCACGCTCTCCGCCCCCTTGTATCCCGCTGCCGCATGTGCAGCGTCCACATATGAAATGATCGCCGGAAGTGCCGCTGGACACACGGTTTGCCCCGCTCAGACGATGCAGGCCGTACTTCCCAGCGTGACACGTCGCGTCGCCTAGGAGCATGACATGGTTCGCCTGCCGCAAACTTCCATGCCTTTACCCTGTCAAATCCCGGTCATCGTGGCAAAACTCATGACTGCTATACAGGGCCTGTGGTATCAATTACCCGTGCCTGACAAGGGGATATTCAGGGGAGTATCTACACGGATGAACGCACGCGTCCAACATAGGAATAGCCTGCAAAAGGTCATCAGCTGCCTGCTGGTGTTCTGTCTCGCGTTCTACTACGTGGGTGTGCCGACGACGGCGTACGCGACGACGGCAGACGAGGGCGTCGTTGCCACGGACGAGACGGACAGCCCGGAGCAACTGCCTCATCTCGAAGACCAAAATGAGGCAGATTCCCCCGGACAGCAGTCTCATCCTGATGAGGATTCTGCCGAGACTCCTGCTGAAGAGACCACCGACACCACCGACACTACCGACACCACCGAGGGCGAGGGGGATCGCGACCTCAACGCGCCAGACCCGGACGATCCCGCCGCCAACGAGGAGCCCGACCCGCAGCATGCGGTGAGCGTGAGCTCCGCCTTTGACGTCGATAGCCGCACCATCACCTATACGGTGACCGTCTCCAACACGGGCGACGTCGCCCTCACGGGCGTCACCTTCCTCATTCCGCCCGGTGCGGAGGCCGGCGAGGGGGCTTCGTCTTCCACTGGCCTGAATGGCTTCGAGTCCGCGCACGAGGGCGAAAGCTACGAGTACTTCGAGATCACCGGCCTGCCCGCCGACTTCGACTTGGCCGTGGGCGCATCTACTAGCTTCACCTTTACCCACGAGCTCGTCATCCAGCCTACGGATGGCACGCCCGTAACCGTTGGCTTCTACGCCACGGTCGAAGCCGCCGGCGAGACCGCCCTTGGCTCTTGCATGGACGATTACGTGCTTCCCTACGAGGCCTACGAGGTATCGAGCTATTTCGACGCCGCCAAGTCCGACGGCTCGCGCGTGTCCGGTGACGAGCCGGTTGTCGTGGGCGATACCCTGTACTTCACCTATGTCGTCACCAACACCGGTAACGTCCCCCTGCGCGGCGTGTGGGCCCAGTCCACGGGCATCGCGCTGGTCAACCCCAGCGACGACTGGTCCACGGCCACCGTGCTCCAGCCGGGCGAGAGCCGCAGCTTCACGGCCTCGCATCTCGTGACCGACGCCGATACCGCCGATGCCCAGGACGGATACGCACGTCTGTGGGCCACGGCGTCCATCTACGTCAACGGTCAGTCCCAGGAGTGCACCTGCGAGGGCCCGGTCGTGGCCCTGGATTACCTGGACGTCTGCATCCGCCTGCTCTACTTCGAGGGTGCCCAGGTCACCGAGTATAAGGACCGCAACCTCCACATGAGGGCCTTCGTCGACGACGACTTCTACTGGCCCGTGGACTACATCTACGAGAACTGCACCGACGGGTTCGAGATCTACCGTCCGACGAGCTTCGACCCCATCACGCCCGAAGAGCTCTCCCAGATGGGGACCAACGAAAACGGCGAGATAGTGCTACCCGTCGCCTACCTGCGCACTCCCACCGAGGCTTCCTATACCGTCAACTACTACAAGGACAGCGTCGATCCCGCGAATTCGCTGGGTAGCGAATACGGCACCGGCAACGTGGGCGAGGCCATTCCCGTGAGCATCTCCGCGGCACCTACGGGCTACAAGGCAGATCCCATCGTCACCGGCCCCGAGGTCATCGACGCCGATAGCACCCAGAACGTCGTGAACGTGGTATACGAGCGCGATAGCTTTGGCTACACCGTGAACTACTACAGCCGCGATTACGCCGGCCAGGAGAGCTTCCTGGGCAGCACCACCGGTCCTGCCGCCACGTACGGCTCCACGGTGACGGTGCCCGTCGAGCAGCTCAACGCCAAGCTCCCCACGGGCTTCAAGGCGCTCGAGGCCGGCGCGGACTACACGGTGGACATCACCGCCGACGAGTCCCAGAACGTCATCGACGTGACCTACGAGCCCGACACCTTCACCTACACCATCCGCTACTATCACGATGCGGCGCTGGACGATGCCTATCACTTCCAGGGAGAGCCCCTGGTGGGGGAGGCCGTGTACGGCTCCACGGTGCACGTGGACATTCACACCCTCAACCGCAACATCCCCGACGAGGGCTTCTACCCCAAGGACAATGACGACGAGTTCGACATCGTCATCACCGAGGACGCGGCCGCCAACAGCTACAACGTGGTCTACGAGCGCGCCAGCTACGCCTACACCATCGCCTACTACAAGGACTCGGTGGCGCCCGAGAACCTCCTGGGCGAGCGCACGGGCGTCTACCTGTGGGACTACGACCGCAACCTGGCCGTGCCCGGCGACACCGACGCCTTCCTGCCCGAGGGTTACCGTAGGCTCGTCGACGACCTGCGAATCCACATCACGGCCGATCCAGCCCAAAACGTGCTGAACGTCGTCTACGACAGGAAGCGCAACGACCTGGGCTTCACCGTCAACTACTACCGGGACAGCGTCGATGCCGCCAACCTGCTGGGCAGTGACACCGGCACGGGTACCTTCGAGGACGCCATCCCGTACGTGAGCGGCAAGTACGCCCCCGAGGGCTACGACACCACCGGCGTGACGAGCGGTGCCACCACCATCGGCATCGATGCCGATGCCAACGTCCTCAACGTGGTCTACACCAAGGGGCAGGTCGGCTACACCGTCAACTACTACCGGGACAGCGTCGATGACGCCAACTTGCTGGGCTCCGTGACGGGATCCGGCATGCTGGGAAGCGACATCCCGTACGAGGTCGGGCCGTTTGCCCCCGTGGGCTACGATGTGGCAAACGCCGCCACGAGCGGCCAGACGCTCGTGACCGCCGACGCGGCCGCCAACGTGCTCAACGTGGTCTACACCAGGCAGAACAACCTGTCGTGGCGCGTCAACTACTATCTGGGTAGCATGGACGGCGCCCCCGTGGCCTCCGAGACGGGCTACGGTGCCTATGGCGATGCGATCGTCTTCGAGGAGGGCAGCCACCTCGCCCCCGGCTACGTGACTCCCGCCCAAGTGAGTGGTGACACCACCATCGTGAACCTCGAGGGCGATAGCGTTCTCAACGTGGTCTATCCGCTGGGCAGCTACGATTACACCGTCAACTACTACAAGGACGCGATCTCTGCGGATAACCTGCTGGGAAGCGACGTGGCCAACGGCCTCTACGGCAGCCCCGTCATCTTCGAGCAGGGCAAGTACGCGCCGGAGGGTTACCTCACTACTGGCCAGACCAATGGCGCCCTGACCGTGGGCTATGACGTTGCTAGCAACGTCCTCAACATCGTCTACACCGTTGATAGCTTTGGCTATAGCATCAACTACTACAAGGGCAGCGTCGCCGACGAGAACCTCGTCGAGACCGTCCATAACCCCACTGACCTGCGTCCCTTCGGCTCGACCGTGGAATTGCGTGCGAGCGAGATCAACACGCACCGTCCCAACGGATATGCCGAGGTCTCCAACGCCCGCAACCTCGTCATCACGGCCGATGCCGCAAATAACGTCATCAACGTGGTCTTCGCACCCGACTTCGACGAGTTCTACACGACCGGCATTGAGCCCGTCGTGACCACCTACGATGGCTCCACGCACTACGTGACCGCACCCGGTGTGGTCGACGGTGACGTTGTGACCTACGTCTGCGACGGCGTCTACGAGACCCGCACGGTCGGTGTCGACGAGAACATCGGCCTGGAGTTCACCGAAGTCACCGACGGTGACGTGCCGGTCGTCGTCATGCTCACCCGCGCGGGCATCGCCTCCAACGCGGTGCAGACGTACGTGAACATCGCGCCCGCTCCCGTGGTGCCCGATGATTCCGACACACCCGATAATCCCGACAACCCCGATGATCCGGTTACGCCGGATAACCCCGATGATCCCGATGATCCGGACAACCCCGACGACCCCGCAAACGAGGATCCCGAGGTGCCCAGCGACATCTACGTGCCTGGTACCGATACCACCACCGATAGGAGCCCCATGGGACAGATCGCCGAGCGCATCTTCTCCTATGTCGATCCCGGCATCGACGTGCCTGCTCCCCTGAACGCCACTCCCATCGAGAGCGGTCTGGACCTTGCAGGTGCGGAGACGATCGCCGATGACGCCAACCCGCTGGCTGTGCCCGCAGCGCCCCAAAAGGACTTCAACGCGGTGAGCTACCTCCTCGTGGTGCTAGCTACCTTGTGCCTGGCTGCTACCTCGATCCTGCTGGTCGTTGGTAAGCACATTGGCAACCGCATGATGCAGATGTCAGTCGAGCTTGCTATCACCGACGAGCGCAAGAGGCGCGTCGTGAAGCGCATTGCGACAGGGCTTGGGGTCTGCGCCATCGTGCTCTACGTGCTATGGGCAACGCTCTTGCTACTCTGAGCAATCTATTAAAACTAATCTAGAAAAGGGCTACAGGGTCAACGCACCAGAGCTCAGAACGCCTGGGCCGTAGGACGATGCGATCAGAGCTCAGAAACTCATTCGCTCTGATCGCATCGTCCTACGGCCTTGATTCACGAACGTTTCTCCAAACTCAATGAAAAATGACCTCTCAGAATCGCGTCTAACAGACTTTACGAGTGGTCTATGAGTATTTACACCTAGGAAATATACGAGGTCTTAGAGGGCAAAATATTGCGTCATCCTACAAAACCACAGGTCAGAGCACTATGGCATTAAGGAAGAATAGGGGAGAATTGCCCGCGAGCGGTATTGCATGGTAGAATAGGGTAACCGGGTGGCCACCGTTGCAGCGGTTTGGCTAATCCCCATGTGTTTTTGGCACGTGAGATAGCCGCTTCCACGAACAAGGGGGCGGCTATTTCATTCTTGCGAACGTCATAGCCGCAAATAGCACGAGGCAGAACGTTAGCAGTTCAATCCAAGTTACCATAGGCACCCCCTAACTGGGGATAGCCTGCCACCCGGCTATTGCCAATCTTAGCATAGGGTTGAGACATCAGATTCCGAATCTATGGTGTGATGGGGTCATGATCAGAGCGAATGGGTTTCTGAGCTCTGACATGAGCCCCATCACACCTGAAAAACCTCCGATTCGTAGCCTGTCGCAGAGATTGGGTGGCATGATTTGCCCTAAATCCTCATTCTCGATTTGCATTTCTAGCAAAAACAGTGTATGTGCTACGAATCGGATAGTCTCGTGTATACCAAGAAGCTACCGATTGCTACAAACCCATATACGCATTTATCAGGTGTTTTAGATTTGACCCTAAAAGCCATATATCATTGTATATCTCCCGGTCAGAGCCATATTGCTCAAAGTGGGGGAGGGGCCATTCCGGCCTCGAATCCGGTCCGTTTTCGGCTCGAAAATCACTCGATTTTTGACCCAAAATCGGCCCGAAATCGACTCGGGATTCGGCCTGCGGATCGTTCAATTACGACCCCAAAATTGGCTTGATTTGTGGAGGAATTGTGAAGAAATGGGCATTCATTGACCGTTCACCCACACAAAATCGAGCCTCTGGGGGTCCGTTCGGAAGCTCCCGAACGTCTTTCAGAGTCCTCATGTATGCGGCATGCCCTCTCGGCAGGCTTCCGCGCTTTCTTCCGCGCCTCATGAAATCCGAGGTCAACACCGCAATTCCGAGGTTTCTCGAGGGATCTTCCGCGCCGGGGTTCCGCGCCTGCAACCGCCCGAAGCGCGGAAGGGCAATTTGGCGCGGAAGTCTCGGTCAGCGGCACAATGGCTCGAGGTCAAATCTCGTGACCGGGGCAAACGAAAATCGAAATCGGCGCTCCGAAGTGGCGAAAAACGAGGAAATGTTGACCTTGAGCTGGACAGCCTTAGAAGCGCGGAGTAGTATTCCGCATGCTTCGCCAGAGGAGTGTCTCGACGGCACCCCCTGGGAAGCGCAAAGCAGGAAGCCTCGACTCCGAGGGAAGGATCTTGGGTCGGGGTGTCTACGGAAAGACGGATTTGATGCAAGACTGGAAAGACATAGAGCAGGAGAGGGGTATAGCTACGGCTGCCCTGTCTTCTGATATGCCTGCGGTCAAGCATCGCAACCGCCTGGTGGCCTGCATAGCCGTTATATTCGTAGCGGCAGCGTTATTGTTCGCAATGCCTTCTCTTGCGTACGCCTCTAGCGAGGCCTCTGCTAGCCCCCAGGGCAGCGAAGCGCAGGAAATCCTGCTACAGCAGCAGCGTAGCAGCAAGTCGGTGGACATAACGCCAAATCAACCCGATATAGCACCCCCACCCTACACGGCTACAGATGCCTACACGACGACCTCGGATAAAAACTCCGAGGTCGTTGCAGTTTCTGGGGACGATGCTAGCAACCGGGTTGGCTATACAGAAGATGGAAAAGACAGCGATGATGACTCCGACGATGCTAGCTCCACCGAGCAGAACGCATCGGACGGGGCCAATCAAAACACGGGTGCTAGCGACACTGGGAGCGATGCTAACAGTGGCGATACTAGCAACCCTGATACCGCTGATAAGAGCACTGGTGATAGCACCGGTGCTCCTGCTATTGACGACGAGCTAGCTACTGGTGACAAGAACCAGAGTGCCCAGCCGACTGTTGATAGCGATAGCAAGGGCAAGGACGTGATCTCTACTGACGGTTCGCAAGCCGGCCAGGGTGAGGATCTTTCCTCTGCTACCTCCTCGAACAATCGAGAGGAGGTGCAGAGCAGCAGTAGTCTTTCTTCCCAGTCGACCTCTTCTTCAGGAGCTATCTCGACACAGGGAGCCAATAGTAGCATAACTATACACTTTGGCGAAGGTTTCTCGACTACACCCAAGACTCCCTTTACTCCTACCGATACCTGGGGACATCCTGATGACCCGACGTTTGATAGTAACGGGAAATGGGTCGCTGATGGTCGAACAATGACTGTCGCCAATGCCGCTGAGGCAGTTGCCCGAAACCTTGATACTATCTATCGATATGGATACACACTTGCCGAGTGGATCTTTATAGGAACCAATGACAAAACTGGAAAAGATCTTAGAATTACCGTAAATAGCTTCTCAGCACTGAATTCCTTTAAAAACTATCTGGGAACCGGAACCATTACTTATAGCAACATTCGTGCGTATCCTAAGTTCAACACTAGCAAGCCTGCAGTTCAGTTTATCGCTATAGATAACAAAAACATAGGATCTTCCGTTTCCTACGCTATGACCGATACGGTCGCATTCCCTGAACATTCTGCCGCCTCTGCAGGAAAGACAGTCGGCTGGTATGTTTATAAGTCCAAGCAGACTACTGGCGGATCTGCAAACTCCGTTTCGACTGGAGCCACTTATGGTGATTTGCTCAATGCACTCTTCAATTTCAGGGGTTCCAAAGCTGACTACGACAGCTCCATTCAATCTCTGTCTTTGGATGTTCGAGAAAATGAGGAGATAGAGGACATATCCTTCACCGTTACCTATAACAATGGCGGTGGCACCGGCACGGCCGTGACCATTACCTACACCACCTCTTCCCCGAACGCCACCACCGATGGCTCCGCTACCGGTGCGACGCCCGGCGGCTTCACCCGCACGGGCTATACCTTCAAGGGCTGGGCCACCACCAACGGCGCGTCCGCAGCCCAGATTCTCGACAAGGGTGCCCTTTCGCCCACCTTGGCCTGTGCCGATGGCGGCGCCTACACGCTCTACGCCGTGTGGGAGGTCGTCAAGCACAACGTCACCCTCACCTATAACCAGAACTTCACCGGCAGCAACGCGGGCTCCATGCCCACCAACCCCGCTGCCGTTCCCGTAAACCACGGCGGCAACTACACCAGCACCCTCGCCAACAACACCCCGACCCGCACGGGTTACGAGTTCCTCGGCTGGTCCGAGAGCGCAAGTGCCACCACGGCCACCTATGCCGCGGGTGCCTCCATCAGCAAGAACAACATCACGGCCGACACCACCATCGCGCTGTACGCGGTGTGGAAGGCCTATCCCACCATCACCTACAACGGCAACGGCAACACAGGTGGCACGGTTCCCACCAGCACCTCCGCCGCGCCCGGCTCCACCTACAACATCGCACAGGGCGTGCCTGTCCGCACCGGCTACGTCTTTGCCGGCTGGACCACGGTCCAGAACAACGCCTCGGGCACCAAGTACTCCTACAACGGCACCATCGCCGGCGCCACGGGCGTATTCACGATGCCCACCACCAACGTGACCTTCTACGCCCTGTGGAACCCGCAGATCACCTACAACGCCAACAGGCCCACCGACGCGGCCAGCACCACGGTGACGGGCATGCCCAACCCCGCGACCGTGACCGTGACCTACGGCTCCAACACCACCGCCGCCGCTGCCCCCAGCCTCGTGGGCTGGACCTTCGCCGGCTGGACCAACGCCGCCAACGGTACCGGCACCAAGTATGCCGCCGGCGCGGCCATCAACAACTTCACCACCTCGATGACGCTCTACGCGCAGTGGACCGTCAAGGGCGGCTACAGCATCGCCTGGTACGCCCAGCAGACCGCTACCAGCGACGGCACCGCCTACCACACGCAGACCGGCCTCAACTGGACCGCCAGCATCAGCCTGCCGTCCGGCACGCCCACCAAGACCGGTTACACCTTTGCCGGCTGGTACACCCAGAAGAACGGCGATTCCGCCACGGGCACCAGGATCACCGCCGTCGACACCTTCAACAAGCTGTGGCAGGTCATGAAGGATGCCGGCCAGGCCACCGAAACCACCACGCAGCTCAAGGTCTACGCCCAGTGGACCGAGAAGGACAAGGTGTCCCTGACGCTCAACCCCAACGGTGGCAACTACAACGGCACCACGGGCGTCTATACCGTCAACAACATCCTGAACGGCGGTTCTGCCTCCATCCCCGTCGCCGCCACGATCTCCAACCCGTGGCGCGAGGGCTACAACTTCAGGGGCTGGACCGAGTCCAGCGCCGGCACCGGCACCGTGTACACCGCCGGTCACACCTTCACCAACATGACGGCCAGCAAGGTCTACTACGCCAAGTGGGAGGCCGCCAACGTCGTCTTCACCTTTGACAAGAACGCCACGGCATCCGAGGTCACCTCGCACAAGACCCCGGATCCCTACCAGATGACCGTCAAGTACGGCAGCTCCATCGCCGTGCCGCAGGGCACGACCGTCTACGAGCGCACGGCCTACAACTTCGCCAAGTGGACCTACACCACCACCGCCGGCACCTCCGCCGACATCGCCGCCGCCGGCGCCAACGTGGCCGTCGCCAACTTCAAGATCACCTGGACGGGCACCTCGGCCGACGGCACCCTCGCGGGTACCGCCACCATCGTGGCCAACTGGACTCCCTATACCTACACCATCGCCTGGGATCACAACTACACCGGCCGTCCCACCCCGACGACCACCAACAACGTGAAGCCCACCGATACCATCACGCAGCCCGCCAACCCCACGCGCGCCGGTTACGACTTCAAGGGTTGGAAGACCGTCGCCAACGGCACGGGCAACACCGTCGCCACCGGCAACTCCGTGGGCTCCACCTGGACGCTCGCGAGCCTGCCCAGCGGCGCGACCCTCACCGCCTACGCGCAGTGGGAGGAGAAGAAGGTCCAGATCCGCGTCTACGGTGACGGCTCCAAGGCCGGCATCCAGTACGGCGACGGCTCCGCCTACACCGCCGGCACCGTGATCTACGTGGGGGCCGCCACGGGCGCCATCTACGCCAACGCCGGCGACTCCACGCCCACGGCCAAGAACGTCTCGACCGGCTTCAAGCCGCTCATCACCGATTCCAGCTACGAGTTCAACGCCACCCACGGCTCCAAGTGGACCAAGGGTTCGGCCACGGGCACGCAGGTCTCCACCGCCGAGACCCTGGCCCTTCCCAAGACGAGTAACCTGTACGTGACGGGTGACTACTACCTGACCGTCTCACCCAAGTGGTTCGCCTACACCATCGAATACTACGAGCAGAACACCACCGGTTCCGGTTACACCAAGGTCACTACCCCCGCCGGCAGCGGCACCGCGCCGTTTGGCTACGCCCTGCAGCTGGGCACCACCGCCGGCACCAACGACTCCACCAAGACCGTGACCGTGACCCGCTCCGACATCACGGGCTTCACGTTCAACTCCGCCGCGGCCGGCTCGGTCACCAACCTGACCGCCATCAGCGCCACGGTCGCCAACAACGTGCTCAAGCTCTACTTCGACCGTAACCAGTTCAACGTGCAGGTCTCCTACTCCGGTGACGTGCCCCCCTCCATGGTCTACACCCCGGCCACCGACACCAAGCGCTTTGGCGAGACCGTGACGCTCACGGCTCCCGCCGCGGTGACCGGTTACACCTTCGCCGGTTGGACCCTCAAGAACACCGTGTCCGGCCTCACCGCCGGCCAGGTCAAGAGCGGTACCTTTACCATGCCCAACGGCGCCGTCGTCATCGAGGGCGTCTGGTCCAAGGTGAAGTACAACGTGCTCTTCGTCAACGACGCCACCAACGGCAACATGAGCGGCACCAGCAACTACCAGCTCGACTACATGGATTCGCTGCCCGCCCCGCCGACCATCAACCCCAAGGACGCCAACAACTACTACTTCATGGGCTGGGAGCTCTTCGAGGGCTGCACCTCCACGTCCTCCCTGTCCGTGACCGGCGGCACCTCCAAGGGCATCATGTCCGTGGACGCCATCCTGGGCCTGGGCGCCGAGGCCGGCACCCCCTGGCAGGTCACCTCGCACTCCCGCTTCGTGGCCCGCTTTGGCAAGACCGTGGCCGTGTCCTACACCAACGGCGGCGCCAACGCCTTTGGCACGGTCAACGGCTCCATGGTCGCCAACACCGTCACCAAGGACGGCACCTACTACACCCAGCTCCAGCTCGGCTGGAACATGCCCGGTTACGGCGGATCCTTCGATCCTTCCGGTGACCGCAACGGCCTGAACCCGCACGCCGCCCCCGGCTACAAGTTCGTGGGCTGGGAGTGGGTCGACGTGCTGTCCGGCAACGTCACCAAGCGCGCCGTGGGCTCCTACAACGCGGCCAAGAAGTTCGTGCTCGCCAGCGGCGACGCGCTTCCCACCACGGTCGACCAGTCCTACACCTTCACGGCCATCTGGGAGGAGACCTCCCAGCAGATCCACTTCGTGAACAACTGCGTGAACATCCCCGGTGTCACGGGCGCTCCCGCCCCCGGTGACATCGTCGCCAAGACCGGCGAGACCGTGAGTCTGCCCAAGGCTCCGGCCTACGGTGCGGCCACGAACCCCACCGGTTACACCTTCATGGGCTGGACCACCGTGTCCACCGGCTACGTCGCTGGCACGAGTCCGCTGTACACCAACACCTTCATCATGACCGCCGGCGTCCGCGAGACCGGCACCTACAACCTGCCCGCCGTCGCCGCCGACGGTGGCTATGGCGTGACCCTGTACCCGGTCTTCAGCGAGAACACCGTGACCATCCTCTACAAGTTCGCCACGGGCTGCGATTCCATGGGCACCCTGTCGGCCAGCTCCGAGGGCACGACCTTCAAGATGGTCAGCGGCACCCCCAACGGCTCCACGCCGACCGCCAACACCGGTTACAAGTTCGTGGGCTGGTTCAAGGACGCCGCGCACACCACCGCCGTCGACGCCGCCTGGGTCAACGCCTCCACCAAGAAGCTCACCCCGGGCAAGGAAAGCGGCGTCTACAAGGCGGCCACCTACTACGCCTACTTCGAGCCCGAGCAGTACGTCATCAAGTTCCAGGTCGGCGACAACGGCACCTGGACCGACGGCACCGCCGCCTCCACCGACAAGAGCGTCACGCTCACCTTCAACACCAACTACGGCACCAACGTGCCCACCTACACCGGCACCGGCGCGGCCATGAAGGCCAACACGGGCTACGGTTTCAAGGAGTGGGCCGAGATCAACCCGACCACGGGCGCCGTGGTGCGCACCATCAGCGACAGCTCGCTGCGTGGCGAGCGCGTCACCGCCGCCCGCACCTTCAAGGCGATCTGGGAGCCGCGCAGCGGTTACACCATCGTCTACAACACCAACGGCGGTTTATTGTGACAAGACCAGGCTGAATCAGGTA
>ENA-OPAH01000804-OPAH01000804.1-human-gut-metagenome-genome-assembly--contig:-NODE-804-length-23129-cov-7.950420_pt1 | contig 23129 bp, 24 predicted proteins | sample MGYA00241050_ERZ501416 | MGnify/ENA primary metagenome ERZ501416 (study PRJEB25962, sample SAMEA2042632) | human gut metagenome | biome: human gut; feature: human-associated habitat; material: faeces... | reverse complement strand
TAAAAGTGAAGGCGTTGAAGAAAGAAACATTGAAATTGCAAGAAATTTACTTAAAGAAAATGTTGACATGGAAATTATTTCTAAAGCGACTGGACTTGCTTTAGAAGAAATAAAAAAATTAGAAAAATAAAAAATGACATTATATTTAGGTCATTTTTTTTATACTTAAAAAGGTGAGAGTGATGACGGTATATATTGATGGTCTTTTGTTTTTAAATTTTTATTTAGATTTTTTATTGTTATTAACAGTAGTTGTGGCATTAAAGAGAAATGTTAAAGTATTTAGAATTATTTTAGGAGCTTTTGTCGGTAGTTTAACTATTTTAGTTTTGTTTTTTAAAATTGGTTCTTTAGAACTATTTTTTATCAAAATTTATTTGAGTTTTATTATGTGTATAGTTTGTTTTGGATATCATGATTTAAAAAGTTTTTTAATTAATATTGGGTGTTTTTATATTGTGAGTATTTTATTAGGTGGGTTTTTATATTTTTTAAATATTACTTTTTCTTATAAACATAATGGTATTATATTTTTTAATAATGGGTTTAGTATTAATGCTTTATTTTTGATTACTATCTCACCAATTATCTTATATTTTTATATTAAGCAGATGAAATTATTTAAACAGAAGATAGCTTTTAGTTTTAAAACAAATATTTATATTGGAAGAAAAGTTTTAAATTTAAATGGTTATTTGGATAGTGGAAATACTTTGACTTATAAAAATAGACCAGTAATTTTAACAAATATCGATAATAATTTTCGAAATAAAAAAATATATATTCCATATATTGTGATAGGAGGGAGCGGATTACTTGAATGTATAAAGGTGAGAAAAGTAGAGGTGATTGGAATAGGAGTGTTTGAGAATGTTTATTTGGGTTTTAGTAAAGATTTTAAGTTAGGTGGAGCGGATGTTTTATTAAATGGATTAATGAAAGGGGATATGACATGATTAAGAAAATAATTTATTTAATTAAGCGTTTTTTTGAGAAGGATAGTATATTTTTTATTGGTAGTGCGGACAAACTTCCTGCACCACTTTCGAAAGAGGATGAAGTTAAGTATGTGACATTGTCGATGAATGGCGATAAAAAAGCGCGAAGTAAGCTTATCGAACACAATCTTCGTTTAGTTGTTTTTTTAGCAAAAAAATATGAAAATACAGGGGTGGATTTAGAGGATTTGGTTAGTATTGGAAGTGTAGGTCTTATAAAAGGAGTAAATACTTATAAACTCAGCAAAAATATTAAGTTAGCTACTTATGCTTCTAGATGTATTGATAATGAAATATTAATGTTTTTAAGAAAAAATAAAAGAAGAAGAGGAGAGATAAGTTTTGAAGATAATTTGAGCTTTGATTCTGAGGGTAATGAACTACATTTAGAAGATATTTTAGGGACAGATAGTGATATTGTAACTAAAGGTTTGGAAGAAGAAACTAACAAAAAACTTTTATATGAAGAAATTGAGAAGTTAAGTGAACGAGACAAGAAAATAATGGTTTTAAGATATGGACTTTATGATAATGAGGAGATGACACAAAAAGATGTGGCAGAATTACTTGGAATTAGTCAGTCTTATATATCGAGAATTGAAAAAAAGGTTATAAGAAAATTGAAGTTACTCAATAAAAATTAAAAATAAGGTACTTTAAATAATTATAATTAGGATATTTTCATATTCTATTATGGAGGGATAAAATATGAAAATATGTGTTTATGCAATATGTAAAAACGAAGAGAAGTTTGCGAAAAGATGGTATAATTCGATGAAAGAAGCGGATAAAATCTTTGTATTAGATACTGGGTCTATTGATGGAAGTGTTGATACTTTAAAAAAGTTAGGAGCAGTAGTGAAACAAGAGGAAATTAAACCTTGGCGATTCGATGTAGCTAGAAACAAATCTTTAGACATGGTTGATGAGGATGCGGATATATGTGTATGTACGGATTTAGATGAGGTTTTTGAAGCTGGATGGCGAGAGAAATTAGAGAAGATTTGGGTTGGTGGAACTACAAGAGCTAGTTATACTTATAATTGGAGTTTGGATGACGATGATAATCCGATAGTCAGTTTTTATTCTGATAAGATACATGCTAGAGATGGTTATAAATGGACGCATCCAGTCCATGAGGTTTTGAGTTATGATGGAGTAGAAAAACGCGTATTTGATGAGTCAATTGTAATAAATCATTATCCAGATAGAAGTAAATCTAGAGGAAGTTATTTACCACTTTTAGAATTATCAGTTAAAGAAGACCCGGAAGATGATAGAAATACTCATTATTTAGGTAGAGAGTACATGTATTATGAAAGATGGAATGAAGCTATCGATACTTTGATTCGCCATTTGAATTTAAAAAGAGCAACTTGGAAAGATGAAAGATGTGCATCAATGCGTTTTATTGGTAGGTGTTATAAACATTTGAATAGACCTTTAGAAGCTGAAATGTGGTATCAAAAAGCTTTGAAGGAAGCACCTCATTTAAAAGAAGCTTATACTGAACTTGCATTACTTTATTATGATGAGGGTGAGTATGCGAAAGCAATACCATTACTTGAGAAAGCTTTAAGTATAAAGAAAGGTTATAAGACTTATATTACGGAATGGTTTAGTACAGATTTTAGTATATATGATGTTTTGTCAATTTGTTATTTTAATTTAGGTGATTATCAAAAATCATTAGATTATATTGATAAGGCACTAGATATTAATAAAGATGAAAGGTTAGTAAAAAACAGAAAACTTATTTTAGAAAAAATGTAAAAAAATAATTTCTTACTTTAATTATCTTTTAAAATAAATATATTTACTATATAATGAAGTAGGAGGTTAGATGATATGGCAAAACAGTCGAAAGGATTATTAAGTTGGAGTTTTTGTTTGTCACTTATTTTAATTACAATTGGAGCTGTAATGTCAGCAGTAGCTCTAGAACTTATTTTAATACCTAATTCAATGATCGATGGTGGTATGAATGGTATTTCAATTATTTTAAATACTCTATTTGGTGGTTCACTTGGTATTATAATTTTTATTGTCAATTTACCTTTTTTAATTTTAGGTTATAAGCAGCTTGGAAAAAAGTTTGTATTTAAAGCGGGATATGGTATGATTTTATTCAGTATATTGCTTGAGGTTTTTCATAATTATACACCAATCATTGATGATACGCTTTTAGCTACGGTTTATGGTGGTATTTTATTAGGTGTTGGCTGCGGACTTATTATTAAAGAAGGTGGCTGTTTAGATGGTACCGAAATTGTCGCTATTTTAATTAATAGAAAGAAAAGTTTGTCAGTTGGGCAAGTGGTATTTTGTTTTAATATTGTAATTTATGGAGCGGCTATTTTCGTGTTTGGAGCTGAAAGAGCACTTTATTCATTACTTACTTATTTTGTTTCTTATAAAGTTATCGATATGGTTTCAGATGGCCTTAATAGTGCGAAAGCAGCCTTTATTATTACGGATGATGGTTCGGAAATAGCTAGTGCAATATTAAAAAGATTAGGTAGAACAGTAACGGTTTTAAGTGGAGAAGGAATTATTTCACATGGTGATAAAAGAGTTTTATATACAGTTATTACAAGATTTGAAGTGTCAATTTTAAAAGATATTTTAAATGAGGTAGATGATTCTTCATTTGTAACAGTATTCGATGTTTCAGAAATTATTGGTAATCATATTAAAAAAGCGCCTTCTGTAAAGGAAAGCAAAGAAAGTCGTCAAATTTTATGACGATTTTTATTTTGTGTGCTATAATGAGATAGTTATTAGGTGATGGTATGAAAAGAACAAAATGGGCACTTGTAGTTATTTCATTATTGATATTTAGTTTTTTAGCTTATTTAGTATTAGAAAATAAAACTGGTGAATTTGATGGTTTTATTTATAGTATTATTACTTTTGGTAAGAATGATTTTTTTACCGGATTTTATAAATTCATAACGATGTTTGCGAGTGAAGTGATGGTACTATTTATTTCACTGATGTTTTTATTAATCTTTAAAAATAAAAGATATGGTATTTTTGTTATTTTTAATGCTTTTAATATTTTAATTTTAAATGTTTTGCTTAAACTTATTTTTATGCGTGATAGGCCTTATGATTTAATGATTATTACAGAAACAGGTTATAGTTTTCCTTCAGGTCATGCGATGGCAGCTTTAGGATTTTATGGTTTTATAATTTATTTGATATGGCATTTTAATTTAGAAAAAAGAGCTAAAATTATATTTACTATTTTACTTGGTATTTTAATTGTTTTAATTGGGATGAGTAGAATTTATTTGGGAGTTCACTATGCGAGTGATGTTTTAGCTGGTTATATGGCCTCGGTAGCTTATTTAATCATTTATATTACTTATGTTAAGAAATATTTGAGGTTTAGTGGTGATGTTGAATGAAATTTATAAAAAAATATATAAGTAAGAATTTGTTTTATATATCTGTAATAATTACTGGAATTACTAGTTTACTATTAGGAATGTTTTATGCACTTTTTAAAGCAAATGTTTTTGAAAGCGCATCTAATGACTTTTTGGAAGGAACAGGTGTTTTAAGTTCTTATATAACAATGACAACAAGTAGACCTTCTGAGGTTAATTATTTTGTGATTGGTCTTATTATTAGTATATTGTTTTTCTTTATCATTACTTTATTATTATGTTTATTTTTGAAAAAAAGTTATTTTAAAATATTTAATTTACTTGCCCCTTTAAACATTATTTTGGTAGTTGGTTTGATTTTTGCTTGTTTATTTATTAATATATCGAGTGTACTTAGTTATATTATTTTAATTATTTCTTTTATTTTATATTTATTTGTTTTGTATAAAACACTAGATAAGATATTTGATACTAAATTAAAACAAAGAATTATTTCTTTATTAATTTTTATAGGTCCAATTATTATTATTTTAATTTTGTTAAAATTATTTGTTTAAAAAAATCTCTTTTCACGCATTATAAAGTTGAAAGGAGATTTTTTATGGCACGTCACAAGGTGGAAATTGCGAACGTGAATACTGCGAATATTAAAGTTTTGAGTTTAGAAGAACAATTAGAACTTTTTAAGAGGTATCAAAGTGGTGATGATGAAGCGAAGGAAAAATTAATAAATGGTAATTTGAAATTGGTATTATCTGTTTTGAAAAGTTTTTCGGGCAGAGTAGATAATTTAGATGATTTATTTCAAGTAGGGGTTATTGGTTTAATTAAAGCTATCGATAATTTTGATTTAGATCATGAGGTGCGTTTTAGTACTTATGCGGTTCCAATGATTTTAGGTGAGATAAAAAGGTACTTGAGAGATAATAGCAGTTTAAGGGTTTCTAGAAGTATTAAGGATTTAGCTTATAAAGCTTTAAAGGTTAAAGATGAACTTACATTTAAAGAAAATAAGGAACCAACTACTTTAGAGATTGCGGAAAGGCTGCATATTCCAGAGTGGGAGGTTGTACAGGCTTTAAATTCACTTAAGGATACAGTAAGTATGTTTGAACCAATTTATAATGATGGTGGGGATGTTATTTATTTAGCTGATCAACTTTCTAATGATGAAAGTGTTTATGATTTGGAGACAAAGATAGCTTTAAGAAATGCTTTACAGCAAATTAAAGAAAAAGAAAAGTATATTATTTTACAAAGATATATGATTGGCAGAACACAGACAGAACTAGCTGAGGAAATTGGAATTAGTCAGGCACAAATATCGCGTTTAGAAAAGAATGGTTTAGCGAAGATTAAAAAGTTGATTAAATAAACATGCTGTGGTATGTTTTTTCTTTGTATACTAGGAATTTGCTTTGCAAAAGGTAAAAGTTTGCAAAAAGTTATTTACAAGAACATCTGTATGTGATATAGTGAATGCAAAAATGATAGAAGGTGATGATGTGAAAATACTAAAAGGCTATGTGTTTAGAATGTATCCAAATAAAAAGCAAGAAGAACTAATTAATAAAACTATTGGGTGCTGTAGATTTATATATAATTATTTTCTGGATGATAAAATAAAAGAATATAAGATAGCAGGAAAAAGTAAAAGCGCATATGAACAAATAAAACTAATACCATCACTTTCTAAAGAATATCCTTTTTTAAAAGAAGTAGATAGCTGCGCTTTAAGAAATAGTTTGTTTAATTTAGAAGATGCTTATAAAAGATTTTATGACGGAAGTGGATATCCTAGATTTAAAGTAAAAGGTGTACATGAAAGTTATAAAACTAATAATATAAAAAATAGTTATAAAGGTAATAATTATAACAGTATAAAACTAGATTTAAAAAATACAACTATTACCTTACCAAAATTAAAAGAAGTAAAGATAAGAGGATATAGAAATAAAGAAGTAATACTTGGTGAAGTAAAAAGTGCAGTAATTAAAAAAGATGCAGGAAGATATTATGTAAGTGTCTTAATAGAAGAAGAATTAATCAAACCAGCATTTGTTCCAACAAGTATAATAGGACTAGATTTAGGAATAAAAGATTTAATAGTAACATCATTTAATGAAAAAATAGAAAACAATATAAAAATTAATACAAAAAGAATGATAGGTTTACAAAGAGGTTTAGCTAGATGTAAAAAAGGAAGTAAAAACAGATATAAGATGAAACTTAAAATACAAAGATTATATCAAAAGATAAGGAATGCAAGAAAACATATGATACATGGTATAACAAATAAATTAATAAACGAAAATGATATTATAGTAACTGAGGATTTAGATGTAAAAAGTATGCAGAAAAATCACTATGTAGCTAAAGGATTAAATGAAAACCCAATATCAGAGATAATAAGAGTACTTAAATACAAAGCTAATTGGAATAATAAGAAACTAATCCAAATACATAGATATTATCCAAGTAGTCAAATATGTAGTGTATGTGATTACAAAAATAAAGAGATTAAAGATTTAAGTATAAGAAAATGGGAATGTCCAGTATGTCATACAGAGCACAATCGTGATTATAATGCAGCAGTTAATATAATGTTTAAAGGTTTAGAAAAATACATGTTATATCTAGAGCAATCTATCTAATCATAAATTTTGACATAAATAAAATATAAATTAGGGTAGCGACTATCCGATATTGGTCTATGGAGAAGCCTTAGGTTTCTGTGAAGTAGAAAAAGCTTACCGTGAGGTAAGCTAATGCCAAAATTTATTTTGGTATTTTGTTCTATATGATACAATTAAAGTGGTGAGAATATGAAGTGCCCAAAGTGCAAGAGTAAAATGATCGATGGAGTTTGTATTAAATGTGGTTATATGAAGACTGGAACAAGTGTTAAAATTAATTATGATTATCAGAAAAGCGATTTAGAACTCTATGAAAAAGATTATGATAAGATGATTCATAATAAAGGTTTATTGAAACCATTTTTACTTGGATGTTTATATATTGGATATAAAGGACATTTAATAACTGGAGTATTATTATCATTTATAGAGTTAACAGCTTTTTATTATGTTTATAGATTTTTTGAAGCTTTTGCATTTAATTATCAAATGGTTTTTGGGCTTATGATGACCCTAATTATTTGGCTTTTTATAAGGTTATTATTGGCAGGATTTTTGAATTCTTTTATCCTTTATTTAGATAAAAAAAGTATAGAGAAAAATAAAAAAAATAACTCTAAAAATTATAAAGTAATTTTAGTTAACCATAACAGTAATAGAGCATTTTTACTTTTTTTGAATATAGTAATATGTATATTTCTTTTTTTAATTTTTTTGATAGTTATGAGTTTATTTTAAAGTAGGTGATATTTAATGAGAAAACCAATTATTGGTGTTTTAGCGCCCAGGCGATTTGATAAAGACGATCCGTTTGAATGTCAAAGTAGGTTTGTCGATAATTTTCCTAAAAGGATTATTGAAGCTGGGGGAATACCTATAGGGTTACTATTTCCCGATGAGAATTTTAATGAAGAAGAAATGAAGATGATAGATGGTTTAATTATTCAAGGTGGTCCACATTTAGGCAGTTCACATATATGCGCACTTCATTATGCTTATTTACACAAAATACCAGTTTTAGGGGTTTGTTTGGGGATGCAGACGATGGCTGGGTATGAATGGTTTAGACAAAAACATTTAGATAAAATTGATTATAATGTTATCTCTAAAGATTTTAGTTATGATGATGAGCCTAATTATTTATATGATGAGGTTGGTCATAATAAGTTAGATCCGTTTAATATAAAAGATATTGAGAAGTGCAAGCACAAAGTATTTATTGATAAAAATTCTAAATTGTTTGATGTTTTTCAGACGGAAGTTTTAGATATGCCATCACTTCATAATTCGATGGCTAGAGAAGAAATCTTTGAAAATGATGACTGTATTTTTAAGGTTACAGGTATAAGTGATGATAATGTAATTGAAGTGGCCGAGAGTAAGAATGATTGGTGGTGTGTGGGGGTACAATTTCATCCAGAATTAGAAACAGAAAACTTGAGATTATTTGAAAAATTAATAGAAGAAAGTTTAAAATGTAAATTTGACAGTAAATGAGTAAATTATTATAATAACGGATGATATTTTAAGAAAGGAACTATTATGGAAAGACAAGAATATTTAGAAATTATTACGGAAGAAGAATATAAATTGATTAACGAACTTGTCCAAAATGGAAAATTACAAGAATATTATTATTTAATAGAAATGTTTGATCAAGAAAAAGAAAATCTTGTGAATAACATTAATAAAACTCCGAAAGAAATATATAATGGAATTATTTCTACATATTTAAAAACGGTTAAGGGAATTAGTTTGTTAGTGCCTGGTTTAAGTACAGGTATTAAAGATGCTAGAAGTGGAGTTAATATTTATACTTATGATGGAGTAACTAAAAAAGATGGTCAAGCAGTGGACGAAAATACACGTTTTGATTTGGCTAGTTCAACTAAACTATTTACAACTGTAGAAGCTTTAAAATTAGCTGAAGAAGGTAAGTTTGATTTAGATAAATTAGTATCAGAATATAAAGATGGTAAGTATGGTAATTTAAATATTCCAGTAGAAAAAATGGCCAAATTTTACTATGATTTAAGAACTGATGGTAGATTAGATGAAAGAGATGGAGAACTTTCATTAGAAGAGTTACAAAGAAGACTTGCTTCAACTACTATAGCTAAGGAAAAAACTTTTGTTTATAGTGATATTCCGTTTATTATCTTAAAGGATATATTACCTGAGGTTGATGACTATTTTAAAAAATATTTTAATGAAGAAATGGGCCTTTTACAAACTAGTTATGATAGAAGTTTTGGAGTATTAACTGGTATGAGAGATAATGAAACAGTTAACGATCCAAAAGCTAGGGTTATGGAAAGATATAGTTTAAATCCTGGTCATGCAGGTATCTTTAGTACTTCTAAAGACTTAGTTAAATTATTTGAAAGTTTAAATAATGGATTTTTATCTAATGAATCTATTACAAAGATGGTAACACCAGCTTTAGATACACCTATTTTATTAAATCCAGATGGAACAATTATGTATAAGAAAAATAGAGATGGTTATACATCTGGAATTCAAAATGTCAATAGAGGTATGGCAGTTTACTATAAACACCCAGAAGGTATTAGGGCAAATGAAATGGTTGATGCGATGGGTAATGAGTCATTTGCAACTGCTGGATTTACTGGTACCTGGGCAACATTTGATTTGAAAAATGGTTTAACAGCTAATATTTTAGCTAATCCACTTTCTGATGAGAGTGAAAGAGAAGTTGTTATCGATAATGAAAAATTTAATATTGTAGATTGTGGTAAACACTTTGAAGATGGAACTAAATTTAGAGTAGCTGGAAAGATTTCTAAAGTATTAGATGGTGAAGGTAATGTAGTAGGAAGCGCACCATTTACAAGAATTACCAATACTTTAAAAGAAGAACAGATTTATACTTTGCTTAAATTAAGACTTGCTAAAAATGTGTTAAGACGTAAGGCTGAACTTGAACAAAGCGAGGTTTTAGATGATGAAATTTCTAGAATTTTTGAAATGACTAGGGTTATTAAATAATTAGAAAATAATTTGAGTCATTTTCTTTTTTTTATGTAATATAATTAAATGGGTGGAGTGTATGATGCTTTCGGATTTACAAAATAAAGATATTATAAATGTGTTTGATGGTAAAAAGGTTGGGTCAATTATAGATGTTAGTTTGGATAATGAAGGAAAGATAATTGAAATGAATGTTCAAAGAAGAAGGTTTATATTTTTTAGTGGTGGGGTTTTTAAAATTAAGTGGTCACAGATTGACAAGATTGGTAAAGATGTTATACTAGTAAATGTGAATACCTAGGAGGTTATTATGAAGATATTACTACATACAGGAAAGTTTAAAGATGTTGAAAAAAGTGGAGTAGGAAGAGCGATTGTGCATCAAAAAAAGGCATTGGATTTAATGCATATTCCATATACTACTGATCCAAATTCTGAGTTTGATATAGCGCATATTAATACAATTTTTCCGGAGTCTTTGATGCTTGCTAAAAAGTGTAAGCAAATGGGCAAGAAGGTTATTTTTCATGCTCATTCTACAGAAGAAGATTTTCGTAATTCATTTAAACTTTCAAATGGAGTATCTCCATTATTTCGTCAGTGGCTTAAACTTTGTTATGGGTCAGCTGATTTGTTAATTACTCCAACAGAATATTCTAAAAGAGTTTTGGAAAAGTATGATTTAGGTAAAGAAATTATTCCAATATCTAATGGTATTGATTTAGAGTTTTTTAAAGCGGACAAAGATAGCCGAAAAAGGTTTAGAAAAAAATATGGTTTTAGCGAAGATGATAAAGTAATTATGGCGGTTGGACTTTATATTGAAAGAAAAGGGATTTTGGAGTTTTTGGAATTAGCTAGAAGAATGCCGGAATATAAATTTATATGGTTTGGTTATACTAAACCTGCACTTATTCCTGTTAAAATTAGTGAGGCAATAAAAAATAAAGCAGATAATGTTTATTTTCCAGGTTATGTTGATAGTTCAGAGTTAAAAGATGCCTATGCTGGATGTGATTTATATATTTTTCCGACTAAGGAAGAAACTGAGGGAATTGTTTTATTAGAAGCTTTAGCTATGAAGGCCAAAACGTTGATTAACGATATTCCAATTTATGATGATTGGCTTAAAGATGGAGTTAATGTTTATAAGGCTAAAAATATTGATGATTTTGAATATAAGATTAAATTAATTTTGAAAGATAAATTACCTGATTTAACCGAAGAGGGATATAAGGTTGCTAAAGAGCGAGATATTAAGAAAATTGGCTATAAACTAAAAAAGGTTTATGAATATGTTTTAGAGAAAGATTTAATAAATAAGTAAGATAGCAAGATAACTAGAAATTATCTTGTTTTTATGTACTAGAAATCTGTTGTGTCATATTTTTCTTGCTTAAGGGGGCGGTCTTTTGTTATACTTTAGGTGGTGATGATATGCTTAAAAAAATATTAGATAAGAGAAATTATATTATACTTTTTATAATTATTATTTTGATTATATGGATTATATGGATTGTATTTTTTCATAAGAATGAGCCTTATATGGAAACGTTTAATTATTATGGGGAGGATATTACTTTTAGGATTTATGATAAAGTAGATCATAAAAAGTTAACGAAAGACATAGATAATATATATAAGAAGTATGAGGACGTGGATAATTTAAGTGGTAAAGTAGATGAAGATGAGAAATCTTTAATTGAATATGGTAAAATAGCTTACTATAAGACTTATGGATATATTGATATTACCAGTGGAGAATTACTTAAACATTTAAAAAATAACGAAGAATATGATTTTAAAAGTGAAATAGAAAATGTTATTGTAGAAGATGATAAATTAGTTAATGATATTAATTTTAATTTTGATAATATAATTGGCAGTTATGCGACAAATGATGTTTTATATTATTTTAAACAAAACGATATAAAAAAATATATAGTGAATGAAAATGGTGATGTGACTACTGGAGATTATTATGACAATGGTAAATATACTGTTAGTATTAATAATCCTAATACGGATGAAATATTAGCGGTTGTAGAGTTAGAAAATAAAGCTATTGCAACTAGAAATAAATCGGATGATTTTCAAAGTTATATGGTTAATCCCAAAACAAGTAAAAAAGAAAATAAATATGATAGTGTAGTAGTTGTTGCGAATGATAATTTGACAGCTAATATGTTAGTGAATGCGATTTATTTAATGGATTTAGATGAGGGAAAAAATTTAATAAGTGAGTATCCGGCTGAGGCTTTATGGATTAAGGGTGATCAAATTATTAAAACTGATGGTTTTGATAATTATGTGAAAAAAGATTGATAAATTTAATTTTATAGGATATAATTAAGGCAGATAGAGTTAGTTTTATCTTAGAAAGGAGTAGGGTTTATGTTTTGTCCAGAATGTGGTAAGAAGAATGCAGATGATGCGAAATTTTGTGAGTTTTGTGGAGTTAAGATTGCAGAAGAAAGTAAAGTTATTTTGCCTAAAAAGCCTAAAAAACCAATGAAGAAAAAAACAAAAATAATTATTATAGTAGTTATTGTTTTGGTTTTTGTTTTAGGTGGTGGAGGTTTGATTTTATCTAATAATTTTAAACCTTCAAAGATTGCAACAGAATATTTTGAAGCACTTATAAATAACGATACTGATAAGATTTATGATTATATCAACATCCCAGAAAATGAGTTTACAACTAAAGAAATATTTAAAAAAGTTGTTGAGACTGAGGATGCTGATGTAGTTAATTATCAAATGGTAAGTGAGGAGAAATCATCAGATGGATTATCTGCACAAGTGACATTTAGTTACACGGTAGAAGGTCGTCAAAATCCTTTAACACAAACGATTTACTTAGTTAAAGATAAGAAAAATAAATTACTTATTTTTGACAATTGGAAAATTAGTGATGGAAGTTCTTTAGTAGAAGAAGATTATGAAATTACAACATTTAAAGATGCAACTTTGAAATTAGAAGGTGTTACAGTTGATAAGAAGTATAAAAAAGATAGTGATGATTCTGATTATGATACTTTTGTAATACCGGCATTATTTAAGGGTGAATATGATGTTCAAATGACTTTGAAGAATGGTTTAACTACTGAAAGTACACTTGATGTTGGTGGTTATAGTTCAAGCCTTAATACATTGGAATTATCAGATAAAGATGAAAAGTCTTTAGAAAACACTATTAAAGAAGATGTTAAGAAGTTATATGATTCAGCTATTGGTAATAAATCATTTAGTGATATAAAAGGTGATTTTGAATATAAAGATTCAGATTTATCAGATTTAGAAGATGCCTATGGTTCTTTTGCTAGATCAATTCAAAATAATGAGCTTAAGGAATATAATTTAACAAGTTTGGATGTTGATAGAATATCAGTTACTGATGATGGATATTTATATGTAACAGTTAATTTAGAATATAAATATACGGTTAAAGAGTATTTTTCTGATGATACGGTGTCAAAGTCTGATGAGGATACAGCTTATTTGACTTTTGATTATAATGATGGCTTTAAACTTGTAGATATGACAAGTTTGGCAACTTATTTTTCAAGATTTTAAGGAGGAGAGATAATGGCAAAGTTTTGTATACACTGTGGTAAAAAATTAAAAGAAGGTGAAGTTTGCGATTGTCAAGCAAATGTTCAAGTTCAAACAAATGATTTGGGAACAAATTTGGTTGAAGTACTAAAAGGGATGTTTGTAAAACCTATTGATACAATTAAAAGTTATACTGATGAAAAACACTTTAATTTAGCTTTGATTTTAGTAGGGATTTTTAGTTTATCAGCAGCTTTATTCATGCTTTCACTAGTTAAAAATATGACTGAAATGGCAACGAGTTCCATGGGTGGACTTACTTTATATGCACTGACAACTACTTCAGTTCAAATTCCATATTTACAAATATTCTTTGTAGGTTTGATTGCAGTTATTGCTTTTACATTTATTTATACAGGACTTTTATATTTAGTAAATTCAGTAATGTTTAAAGGTGATAAGAGTTTTAAAAAAGTATTTACAATGTATGGAGTTAATTCTGTAATTACTTCGGCAACTTTACTTGCAACAGCAATTTTCATGTTCGTGAATGTTTTCTTAGGATTAGTGATTTTTGTACTCGGCTATACATTAAATATGGTTTATATGTATAAGGGTATTGAAACACTTGGAGTTAAAGATGAAAACAAACATGGATACATATATTTGCTTACGACTTTATTTTATGGTATTGCTTTATTTATAATTTCATTAATTTTTTCATAAGATAGATTTATTTCTATCTTTTTTTGAATAAATTTTAGGTAATTTCAAATAATAATAAAGGTATTTGAAAAATATGTAAAAAAACGTCTTAAAAACCTTTGAAAAAGACTGCGGTTTGTGGTAAACTGTATATAGTATGTAAGCCTAGTGACAAATGTTAAACAAAAATTTTTTGTTTTTTATTTCGCTTATGGTAATAAAACTATTAGTATTTGGAGTGGATTGTATGAATATTTTATTTGAAATTGCGGATAGAGATTTAATGATAATTGGAGCTATTTTGGTAGTTATTTTAATTGTGGCAATTATTATTTTTAAAGCGGCAGTTAAAAGAAACAAAGTAATGCCAATTAGTGATGATGTACGTTTTGATAATGAAGAAAATAGTGAGAAAGAAATAAAGGAAGAGATAAAACCAGTAGAACTTACTGAAGAACAAAAACAAGCGAAGGCTGAATTAGAACGTGTTTATGAACAAATGAGTGCAGATTTGGAGAAACAAGAAGAAAAACATGATGATATTGATGCTTTTGAAAGAGAACAAGAAGAAAATGCAATTATCAGTTATCAGGAATTAATGGCGGCAGCTGAAAAATTAAAACAAGAAGCTAATGGATATGAAGCCCATGTAGAAGATAAAGCTGATATGCGTGTAAATGAAGCGATGAATACATATAAAGAACATACAGAAAAAACAGTTAAAAAGCAAGAAGAGGAGAAATCAGTTTACCATGGATTTAAAAATTCAGAAATTATTTCACCAATTTACGGAATTCAAAGAGAAAATAGTAGAGAAAAAAGCTCCCCAAAACCTCAAAGAAATGGTATAATAAGTGGAGCTTATGAAGACATCAATCCTGAAAGTGAAAATGAAAAGAATATTGATTTCTTAAATTCACTTAAAGAATTTAGAAAAAATTTATAAGCCTAATGGCTTATTTTTCTTTGGAGGTATATTTATGAAATACAAAATTATTACTTTAGGATGTAAAGTTAACGAATATGAAAGTGAAGTTATGTCTAATTTATTAGAAAATCATGGATATATTAAATCAGAAAATCCTGATGTTTGTATTGTCAATACTTGTACAGTTACTAATACGGCTGATAGTAAATCTAGAAAGATGATAAGAAGTCTTAGAAGAAAATATCCAAAGGCTATTTTAATAGTAGCTGGTTGTATGATTCAAAATAAAAAAGATAAATTAGATGTGCCAGCCGATATTATTATCGGTAACAAATATAAATCTGATATCGTCAGTTTACTTGAAGAATATAAAAATAAACCGATGTATTTAGTCGAAGATATGGAAACAGCTGATTTTGAAGATATGAGTTTAAATAATTTTGATTTGACGAGAGCGTATATTAAAATTGAAGATGGTTGTGACAACTATTGTTCTTACTGTATTATTCCATATGTTAGAGGACATGTTAGAAGTAAAAAACATGAAAAGGTGATAGAGGAAGCTAAAGCATTAATTAAAAACAGTCATAAAGAAATTGTATTAACAGGTATTCATACAGGTCATTATCACGATGGTGATTATAGTTTTGCGGATTTGTTAAAAGATCTAGTTAAATTAGATGGGCTTAAAAGACTTAGAATCTCTTCAATTGAAATTACGGAAATAAATGATGATGTCTTGGATGTTATTCAAAATAGTGATGTTTTGGTAAATCATATGCATATTCCATTACAATCTGGTTCAGATGAAATATTAAAACAAATGAATAGAAAATACGATAAGAAATATTTTATAAATAAAATTAAAAAACTTAAAACAGTAAAACCAGATATGAATGTGACAACCGATATAATTGTCGGTTTTCCTGGGGAAAGTGCGGAAGAGTTTGAAGAATGTATAGAAACAATTAAAAAAATTGGGTTTACAAAGATTCATGTTTTTCCTTATTCAGATAGAGAAGGAACGGTTGCTAGTAAAATGGCCAATAAAATCCCTGGTAATATAAAAAAAGAAAGAGTTAGGAAATTACTTGAATTATCTAAGTCCTTAGAGATAGATTATATGAATAAGTACTTAGGTAGTGAGGTTACATTTATACCTGAAGTATATGAGGATGGGTATTTAATTGGTCATACGGCTAATTATTTATTAATTAAAGTAAAAGGTGATGAGTCACTTTTAAGTGAGGAAGTAATAGTCAAGATTAGTAAAGTAGACTATCCATATTTATTAGGTGAGTTAAAAGTTTTTGAATTAAGTAGATAATTTTGGTATAATATAAATAGAGGTGATATTATGAATGAATATCCAAATAGTGTTAGGAATAATATGGTGAATACTACACCATATAGAGATAACGATTATAATGTTCAAATTTCAAGTTTGCCAGATCCAAAGCGTTCTTATAAACCCCAAAGAGGAGTAAATTTAAAAACGATCGTGATAACAGCAGCTATTGCGGCAGCAGCACTTGGTGGTGTTTCTTATAATAGTTATGTTCAGCACCAAAGTATGCTTGAAAATACAGAAGTTGTTGAAACAGTGACGGTTCCAGGGGATGCTACATTAAATATAACTAAGAATCCAGAATATTCTTATTTTGAAATGTCTGATGGTACGCATGTTGGTGAATATAATGGAATGGATGCAAGTGAAATGGCTAAAAGTCAAGTAGAGGCTACTCAAAGTATGGGAAGGCAAATGTAGGACTTAAGTAGTCTTTTTTTTTTTGAATTTTATTGAACGTTTGTTCTTGCTATGATATAATTATTACAATGAAAGGAAAATGGTTATGGAAAGTTACATCAAAGGAAATTATCGCCGGAGTATTTTTAAATCCGATAAAGGCTATGTTATCGGGCTTTTTAAAGTTCGAGAAACTAATGATGAGGTTTTAGAGGAATATGTGAATCAAACGATTACTTTTACAGGCTATTTTCATGAATTAAATGAGGATGATACTTACATTTTATATGGTGAAGCAGTTAATCATCCAAGATATGGATTTCAATTTCAGTGTAATAGATATGAGCGAATTAAACCAACGGGAAAAGAAGCAGTAGTAGAATTTTTATCTAGTGATTTATTTCCGGGAGTTGGTGAGAAGTTAGCTAGGAGTATTGCTGAAATTTTAGGAGATAATGCAATAGATAAAATTTTAGAAGATGAAAGCACTCTATATTTAGTTCCAAAACTTACGGAAAATAAGATTAAAAAAATTGTCAATACTTTAAAAAAATATGAGGAGAGTCATCAAACGATTGCTAAATTAATTGATTTAGGTTTTTCAATGCGTGAAGCTTTAAGTATTTACAATGAATATAAATCTAATACAATGAAAGTTATCGATGATAATATTTATCAGATATCTTATAATTTACCTGATATTTCTTTTTTAAAAGTAGATAAGGCTGCTAATCTTTTAGATATTAGTATTGATGATAATAGGAGAGTAAAAGCAGCTACTTTATATGTGTTAAAAAAATTAATTTATCAAAATGGTGATAGTTTTTTAAATAAAGAGGTTATTATTAATAATGTGAATAAGTTTTTGAATACTTCGTATGATAATTATGATGAGATTTTTAAAGAATTAGAAGAAGCGGATTATATTGTAATAGATGGCGATGATTATTATTTAGAGGAAATTTGGAATGCGGAAGCTAATATTAGCGAAAGAATTTACGATATGGCATCTAAGCCAACTAAAAAATATAAAAATTTAAATTCACTACTTGATGAATTACAAAAAATAAATAATATCGAATATAACGATGAGCAAAAAAAAGCCATAAAAAAAGCTTTGGAAAACAATATTCTTATTATTACTGGTGGACCTGGTACAGGTAAGACAACAATTATTAAGGCGATTACGGAACTTTATCAACATTTAAATAAATTAGATTATGACGAGTTTACTGAACGGTTGGCTTTACTCGCACCGACTGGACGCGCTAGTAAAAGGATGAGTGAATCGACATATTTACCAGCTTCAACTATTCATAGATTTTTAAAATGGAATAAAGAAACATTAGAATTTATGATTAACGAGGATAATAAGTCGGATGTGGAATTAGTAATTGTCGACGAAGTAAGTATGATAGATATTAATTTATTTGATAGTTTATTAAAGGGCTTAAAAAGAAATGTGAAACTCATTTTAGTTGGTGATTATGATCAATTGCCAAGTGTAGGGCCTGGAAATTTACTTAAGGATTTAATCTGTAGTGAGTGTATTGATGTAGTTCATTTAAAGCACTTATATAGACAAGATGAAAATTCATATATTATTTCGCTTGCTTATGAAATTAAAGACGGAACGTTGAGTGAAAACTTTTTAAATTCATATAGCGATTATACTTTTTTAAAGTGTTCGGCTAATTACATTAAGCATAATTTAATGAATTTATGCGAAAAAGTTATCGAAAAAGGTTATGATTATAAGCGAATGCAGATATTGGCACCAATGTATAAAGGGGAAAATGGTATTGATACTTTAAATAAAGAACTTCAAGCTGTTTTTAATCCTAAGGCACCAGAAAAGAGAGAAATTAAATCTGGTAATATTATTTTTAGAGAAAAAGATAAGATTTTACAACTTGTGAATATGCCAGATGAAAATGTATTTAATGGTGATATTGGAGTTATAAAATATATTAAATATGGAAATACTAGTAAGAGTAAAAAAGACGAAATTTATGTTGACTTTGATGGGAACTTAGTTAAATATACGTCTAAAGATTTTTCAAAAATAAAGCATGGATTTATTATTAGTATTCATAAAAGCCAGGGTAGTGAGTTTGAAATGGTTATTATGCCAATGGCTCACTCTTATAGACGAATGCTTTATAAAAAATTAGTTTATACTGGTGTGACGAGAGCTAAGAGAAAATTAATTATAATTGGTGAACCTGAAGCTTTTGCTTTAAGTGTGCAAAATAATCATGAATATGTGAGAAATTCAAAATTAATGGAAAAAATTAAGTATAAATTTGAGAATAATAGTTAAAATATAAATGTATGTTAAAATAACATACGACATCATGTGTCTGACAAGTAGGTGATATAATGAATATGATGAAGAATGTAGCTTTGATGGCAATGGGCGGTGCAATTACTTATGCTTATCAAAGATATAATAAGCAAGTGATGAGTGCTGTAAAGAATGCTGCAAAAGTGGCTACAGGAAAAGCCGAACAGCTAACGGATCAGTTAGATAATATGATGTAGAAATAGCTCCTGATTTTAGGAGCTATTTTAGTTTTTTTTGTAAGTTTCTTAATTCTAGTGTTTTTTGTGCACTTTCTTCATACATTGAATTAAATTCTTGTAATTCATCTTGATACTTGTCGAGGTATATTCTTAAAACATCTTCGCTAACAGAAGCGAGTATAGTAGCTTTGCTATTTTTATCCCATTCTATAGCGTTTTTTCTTTTAATGAAAGGTTTATCTAAAATATTTTGCCAATTACTATTGGAAAAATAGTGAGGATTATTGCCAACGATTCTTGAAATTACATATCGATTAACTGGCGTGTTGTATTCAGTAAATTCAAAGCTCTCAATTTTGGGAGTCATTACTTGTTCGTCATTTGTAAGAAAGGACCATATTGGATTTATTTTGATACTTACTTGTCCGTTTTTTCCAATAAACTTTTCTCTAAAACCACTAGTTTTGATAGGAATTGCTGGTAATGAACCTATATTAAAAGGTACCCAACGATACTCACCATGTTTTCTTTCTAATTTTTTAAATTCTTGGATATTAATTAACGCGACGGTGTTTTTAGTATCGACGATTAATCTTAATGAATTATAAAACTCTGAATTTGACATTTTTTCCTCCTTGAACTTTTTAAGTAAATGTATTATACACGCTATTTATTATACTGTCAAATACATAATTTAGATTTGTTTGACAATATTAATAGTGGTGATATTATGAAAAAAATTTTAATTACAGGAGCTAGAAGTGGTATGATTTATCCAGTTATTCAAAGGCTTAAGAATAATTATCGTTTATATGTGACAGTGCATACTGATAGTGAAGCTAAGAGTATTAAAAAAATATATAAAGATGATAAAAATATAGAATGTTTAAAGTTAGATGTTACTAAAGATTTAAATAAGGTTAATAAATTAGATATCGATGCTTTAGTGTGTAATGCGGCAATTGCAGAAAGTGGGTCTTTATTTGAAATTCCATTAGATAAAGTGAAAGAAAATTTTAATGTGAATGTGTTTTCTAACATGGATTTAATACAGAGAGTTTCTAAAAAAATGATTGAAAAAGGTAAGGGGAGGATTGTTATCATTTCTTCTTTGACTAGTAAAATACCAATACCTTTTTTAGGTAGTTATTCAGGAACGAAGGCGACACTTTCGTCTTTTGCAAGAACATTATATTACGAAAGTAAACTGCTTGCTTCTAATTTAGATATTGTTTTAGTGGAACCTGGTTTATATAGGACAGGGTTTAATAAATTGGCTTTTGATAAAAAGTATGATTTTATGGATTCTAATTCTTTTTTTGACACTCAGATAGAACTTATTCGTAGTGCTGAAAATATTTATTTATGGTTATTTGAAAAGAGAAGTTTAAAATCAATTGCTAATAAAATTTATGAAGCAATTACATGTGAATTTCCAAAATTTCGTTACTCAGCACCTTTTTCACATAATTTGTTTGCAAAAATATTTAATCTATTTTACTAATATCTGATATAATATCTGTAAGAGGTGATATTATGACAGATATTGAGATTGCGAGAGCATCTAAGATGTTAGAGATTGATGATATAGCAGATAAGTTAAATATTAGTAGTGAGTATTTAGAACATTATGGTAAATATAAGGCTAAAATTAATTTAGATATTTTAAATCATTTAAAAAAAGATGATGGTAAATTAATTTTGGTAACGTCGATTAATCCAACACCATTTGGTGAAGGTAAGACAACAATGAGTATTGGAATTCATGATGCGATGAGAAAATTAGGATATAACAGTTTAGCAGTTTTACGTGAACCTTCTTTAGGACCGGTATTTGGAATTAAAGGCGGGGCAGCGGGTGGTGGATATTCACAAGTTGTACCAATGGAAGATATTAATTTGCATTTTACTGGTGATATGCATGCGATAGGAGCAGCTAATAATTTACTTTGTGCGGCGATTGATAATCATTTATTTCAAGGTAATAGTTTGAATATTGATAAAGATAGAATTTTATTTAATAGATGTGTCGATATGAATGATAGGGCCCTTAGAACAGTTACTGTTGGATTAGATTTAGGAAAAGACGTGGTACACGAGAATCATTTCTGCATTACAGTAGCAACTGAAATTATGGCGATTTTATGTTTAGCTAAAGATTTGAAAGATTTAAAAGAAAAAATAGGTAATATTTTATTTGCTTATGATATTGATGGTAAACCTTTATTTGTTAAAGATTTGAAAGTAGAAGAGGCCATGACAATTTTACTTAAAGATGCTATTAAACCTAATTTGGTTCAAACTTTAGAAAATAATCCGGTAATTATTCATGGCGGGCCTTTTGCGAATATCGCCCATGGATGTAATAGTTTGATTGCGACAAAACTTGGTTTAAAGTTAGCTGATTATGTTGTTACTGAAGCTGGTTTTGGTGCTGATTTAGGTGCTGAGAAGTTTTTGGATATTAAATGCCATAAGGGAAATTTAAAACCAAGTGTAATTGTGATAAATGCGACGATACGTAGTTTGAAATATAATGGCGGAATGAGCAAAGATGAACTTAATACAAAAAATATGGATTATTTGAAAAAAGGTATTTGTAATTTAAAAGTCCATATAGAAAATATGAAAAAGTATTTGGATAATGTGATTATATGTTTGAATAAATTTATTTCAGATGATGATGAAGAGATTAATTTTGTTCAAAAGTATTGTGAAGATCTTGGATGTGAATTTGCAATTTCTACTTCTCATCAAAATGGTGGAGAAGGGGCTTTAGATTTAGCTCGAAAGATAGTAAAACTTTGTGATAATGAAAAAGAATTTCATTTACTTTATGATGAAAATGAATCTATAAAAGAAAAAATTTCTAAAGTTTCTAAGGAAATTTATCATGCGGAAGAGGTTAAATACTTAGATGAAGCAATAGAAAGTATAAACAAAATTGAAGAGATGCATTTAGATAAATTACCAATATGTGTGGCTAAAACTCAGTATTCTATTAGTGATGATCCTAAGAAACTTGGTTATCCAGAAGGATATGAAATTACAGTTAGAGATGTGAAGGTAAATAGCGGAGCAGGTTTTATTGTAGTTTATATGGGTAAAATTATGACGATGCCTGGTCTTTCTAAAAAGCCAGCTTATGAAAATATGCATATTGAAGATGACGGAACGATTTATGGATTGTTTTAAATTTCTTTTGGAGTTTTTTTGCATGAAAAAACTAGATAGTAATATCTAGTTAAATGCATACTGGTAGCGAGAGGGGGATTCGAACCCTCGATCCTACGGGTATGAAAAAAAGCTCTAATTAGTGATATATGGTAAAATATTAAAAAAGCCTTTATTTTTAAGGCTTTTCATTGTTTGTAAAATTCGAGTAAGTTTGAATAAGTTTGAATAAATATAAGTAAATTCGAATTATTTTTTATAAAAATAACTAAAATTTAACTACAAATTTTTTATAGATATTTAATCAATAAATTGTAATTTACTAAATTGGTAATTTTTAATTTGAAATTTTACAATAATAAAGTATATTTTATCGTTGATTGGGATACTATATAATGTAGTGCATATAAAATCCGTGGATGTTAAACATTAGTTAAAATGATACCGATTTATAATGTGGATAACAAACAAAGG
>ENA-OPAH01000802-OPAH01000802.1-human-gut-metagenome-genome-assembly--contig:-NODE-802-length-23212-cov-2.643952_pt1 | contig 23212 bp, 17 predicted proteins | sample MGYA00241050_ERZ501416 | MGnify/ENA primary metagenome ERZ501416 (study PRJEB25962, sample SAMEA2042632) | human gut metagenome | biome: human gut; feature: human-associated habitat; material: faeces... | reverse complement strand
AGGTGGTGGTAGAATAAGTGTGGAAAAAATTGATGACATTGAAACTCACTTTACAGGAGAATATCCTACTCTTATTGTTCACAACTTGGACCAACCTGGTCATGTTGCAGAAGTGGCATCAATGCTTTCTCACAAATCAATAAATATTGCCACACTTAATCTATATCGAGATAAAAGAGGTGGATATGCCGTAATGGTCGTTGAAACAGACCAAACTATACCAGAAGATAGTATAAAATGGCTTGAACATTTAGAGGGTGTAATCAAGGTAACATATTTGGATATTACAGGAGGTGGAAAGAATGTTTTATAGTGTAAAAGAGCTGATACAGTCTGCCAAAGAAAGTCGCCGAGATGCTTGGGAATTAATACTTATGGACGATGCAAACGAAAGAAATGTATCCCAAAAAGAGTCCTTTGAGAAAATGCGTTATATGTGGCACTCTATGAAAAAATCCGTTGAAAGCTATGACCCTTATCTGGTTTCTCCCTCCGGTTTATCTGGCAAAAACGGTGGTAAAATGGAAAAATATATTCCAAACTGTGTAAGCGGAGAATTTATAGGAAAAGTTATGGCTACAGCAATAAGTGTTGCTGAGTCTAATGCCTGTATGAAATGTATTGTTGCTGCTCCAACTGCCGGTAGTTGTGGTGTTTTACCATCTGTACTGGTGCCTTTTGTTGAAAAGTACAACATTGATGAAGATACTGTACTAAAAGCCTTGTATCTTAGTGCCGGCTTTGGTCAGATTATTGCTCATAGGGCATCTATTGCCGGTGCTGAGGGTGGTTGTCAGGCTGAAATAGGTTCAGCAAGTGCAATGGCAGCCGGAGCTTTAGCTTTTCTCCAGAAAGGAACAGTTAAACAGATTGTAAATGCAACGGCACTTTCACTTAAAAACATGTTAGGGCTTACTTGTGACCCGGTAAAGGGATTAGTAGAAGTTCCATGTATTAAGAGAAACTCATATGGTGCTGTTAATGCAGTAACATCTGCTCAACTGGCTATGGCGGGTATAGAAAGTGCAATTACACCTGATGATGTAATTGACAGTATGCGTCGTATTGGAAATAGCATGCCAGCATGTTTAAAAGAAACAGGAACAGGTGGACTTGCAGTAACAGAATCAGCCAATAAATATTTGGAAAAATAGTATCATAAATAATTAAACAAGTAATAATTATGTAAATTAATTGATAAATGTACATTGATTTTTATTATAAACTTATATACAAAATTTTTTGAAAAGTAGCATTATAAGGCGGTAAGTGGTATTATATCAGATATAACTGCCCAGGCAGAAATAGCTTAGAACTATTAAGGAGGGACAATGAGAGCTAGTGGAATTTTATTACCTGTTTCAAGTTTACCGGGAAAATATGGAATAGGATGTTTTTCAAAAGAAGCATATGATTTTGTGGATGTTTTGGAAAAAGCAAATCAAAAATACTGGCAGATATTGCCTATAGGGCCAACAAGCTACGGAGATTCACCATATCAGTCATTTTCTACTTTTGCGGGAAATCCTTATTTTATTAGTTTGGAAAAATTAATAGAAGAAGAATTACTTACAGAGGAAGAATGTAATTCTGTTGATTTTGGTGAGAATAATGAATATATTGATTATGAAAAATTATATAACGGCAGATTTAATCTTCTAAAAAAGGCTTACAAGAGAAGTAATCCAGAGGATGAAGGTTTTAAGAAGTTTGTAGAAGAGAACGGATTTTGGATTGAAGATTATGCCATGTTTATGGCTATAAAGGCAGAGCATAATGGGGAAAGCTTTGAATTATGGGAAGATGAAATTAGAGTAAGAAAACCAGAAGCAATGGAAAGATATAGGGAAAAGTTTAAGGATGAAATTCTTTTCTATAAATTTATTCAGTTTAAGTTTTATGAGCAATGGTTTAAATTAAAGGAATATGCAAATGATAAGGGAATAAAAATTATTGGAGATATTCCAATTTATGTTGCTTATGACAGTGCGGATGTATGGGCAAATCCTGAATTATTCCAAATGGATGAAGAGGTTAAGCCTATATCTGTTGCAGGTTGCCCACCGGATGCTTTTTCTGCAGATGGACAGCTTTGGGGAAATCCTGTTTACAAGTGGGGTTATCATAAGCAGACAGGTTATACATGGTGGATTAAGAGAATTGAAAATAGCACAAAGCTTTATGATGTAATAAGAATAGATCATTTCAGAGGCTTTGATGAATATTATGCAATTCCTGCCGGTTCAAAGAATGCTGTAATCGGTAAATGGGAAAAAGGTCCGGGAATGGATTTGTTTGATGTCGTAAAAGAGAAGCTTGGAGAGATTAGCATTATTGCAGAGGATTTAGGTTATATAACAGATAGCGTACGACAGCTTGTAAAGGACAGCAATTTCCCGAATATGAAAGTATTAGAATTTGCTTTTGATGCAAGAGATTCTTATGAACCTTGTGAATACCTTCCTTTTACTTACTACAATAATTGTGTTGTATATACAGGAACACATGACAACGAAACTTTATTAGGTTGGTTGAAACATGTAAATGATTACACATTAGGATACATAAAAGATTACATAGGTAGAGACATACCTGTTGGTCAGGAAATGGTAGATGAAATAATAAGACTTGCCCATTCATCAGTGGCAGACTTATGTATCATTCCACTTCAGGACTACTTAGGACTTGGAAATGAAGCAAGAATAAACACACCATCAACCTTAGGTGATAACTGGAAATGGCGTGTTACGAAGGATAAGTTGACAGACAAAGTAGCAGATAAGATTAGAAAATATACAAATGTGTATAGAAGGTAAAAATGAAAGTACAGTATGAAGATTACATTAAAGAAAATTTTAATTTTTCCAATTTATTTATGTTACTATGTTATTACCGAATGGATTTTGGCGTTAGGAACAAAAGATCCTTGGGATAAAATGTGGAAATGGGCAGAAAAGTAAATGGTTAAAAACTAATGAAATGTATAAAAAAGCAAGAATACAAGTAGCATTTAGCTTATGGCAGAAGCGGAACCTAGTATTCTTGCTTTTATTATTGGAATTACATACTTTATTTCTTATTAACTCTCCACTCCAACGGATCTTTTTCAGGTCTTGCAAACGCTTCTTCAGTTGATATTCCATCAGAAGCACCATTAGCCTCAGAACCGTCAGTAATCTGTGTGTCTTCGTTAACTGACAATGTATCAAGAGAAGTCTTTAGCAATATAGAAGCTTCATCTTTTGAAATGTTCATAGCTTTGGCAAGTTCGTCTAATTCAGGTACACGACCAAGTTTCTCACTTAAATTCTTAGTAACTTCGTCAAGTCTGTTAAGTTTGTCAGCAAGATGCTGTCCAATTCTGTCTGAGTTAATCTGAACATTAACAGTATTCTTAATTGCATCTTCAATTCTACCTGAAATAAATGAATGGAAATCGCCAACAGATTCTGTGTAATCAGAAACTGCAAGCATTAAACCAACATTACCCTCTTGAATTAAGTCTCCAAAGTTAACGCCTTTTCCACGATGACTTTCAGCAATTTTTGCAACTAAAGAAAGATTAGCTTCAACAATCTTAGATGAAACGGAAGTATCACCGGCTAAAAGCTTGGCAATTAAATCAGCCTCTTCATCTTTTGAAAGATTAGGAAGGGCTTCCATTTCTTCCATATACATCTTAATAAAAGATAATTCTTCTTCTGATTCAACATGGTTAGAAACAGAAGCAGTTTCAGAAATAGTTTCATCGGCCGAAGTTTCAGGAGCGTCATCAGCCAAAGGATTATTGGCTGGTGGAGTAAATCCCTCAACCTCAACTTTATTAAGGGCAAGATAGTCGTAAATAAACTGATACTGGCTATCATCATCAATTAAATCTTTAAAATATAATTTTACATCATCCATTGTTACATGGTTAGCATTGGCAGCAGCAAAGTCTACCAATGAAGTAAGAGCTTCATTAAATAATAATTTTTTATCCATTTTACACCTCGTCTATAATAAATAAATGATACATAAAAGCCTTGCAAAAATCAAGGATAATGGGTAACATTTAATATAGTAAAAATTATAGCAGAATAATTAGGGGATTAAAATGGAACAAATATTAAAAAAAATATATAAAAGCAGAATTTTTGGACTTATAAGCATACTGTTTTTTATTGCAGTGTGTATGGGAATAGGAGCTTTTGCAGCCTACGTTAAACACGTTTCCAATCCGACGGAGCAGGCGGTTACATATTTTAGAGCTTTTATGCAACAGGATTATGACACAATGTACAATCTTTTGGACAAGAAAGACGGCTACTATATTAGCAAGGACAGATACAAGGAAATAATGCAGAAAACAAGAGAATCAATGACAATAGATTCTTACAAGATTAACGATCCTAGAAAAGAAGACGGACAATATGTGGTAACAATTGAATGCACAGATGATGAGACGGATAGCTCTCAGAATATGAATATTTATTTAAATAAGAAGATGCATCTGCCTAAGTTAAAGCCTGACTACAAGGTAGATATTGAAAAAATGCTAGTTAAAAATCTTACAATAAAGATTCCACAGGGAGACAAGCTTACAATTGCAGGAATTGAAATTACAGATAAAGACGCAAATATTACAACAGAAAATAATGTTCAAATATATAATTTTAAGGCTATTTTAAATGGAAATTATAAAATAACATGTGAGAATGAATATTGTGCAAAAAATACACTTGCAAATGTTATAAAAAAAGATATGGAAGTGGATTTGACAAAGAGTTGGTACACAGCAAATGACCGGTACACTTCAAAAATAACAAACAGCGTTACGGATTTTATGAATAAATATTATAGTGCCGCAAGAAACAGAAGCAAAAGCGATAAAAAACTTATGGCATTTGTAGATGACAAAAAGCTTCAAAAATCCGTATCAAAAACAGTAGAAGAAACAATGTCAGGTCTTTATTGGTCGGATAAGAAGAACATAGACAAGTACAAGGTATCTGATTTTAAAATTAAGGATTTGAATAGTACAATAAAATACCACAGTAAAAGTAAAGATTTTCAGGTAACATCTACATACAACTATGACTACACATGTACAACTGACATTGCAACATATACAAGTTATGTGTATAAATATTCAGGAAGTTGTAAGGCAACATTGAAGATTACGTACAGCATAGACAATGGAAATCTTAAGATTAAGAATGTTAAATTAAGTGAAAAACAAAAAAGAAAATAATTTGAAGGAAAAATTAAATAAAAATTTAAACAAAAAAATTAAAGACAAAATAAAAAATGATTCAAGGAAATAATGGAGGAAACTATGTCAAAAGAAATTTGGAGACCGGGAAATATGTTATATCCCCTTCCATCTGTTTTGGTTACGGTGGCAGATGATGAGGGAAATGATAATGTGTTGACAGTTGCGTGGACAGGAACGGTATGCTCAGACCCGGCAATGGTTTACGTTTCAGTAAGACCTTCAAGATACTCACATCATATGATAAAAGAAACAGGGGAATTTGTAATCAATCTGACAACAGAAGAATTGGCATATGCCACAGATTATTGTGGAGTAAAGTCAGGCAAGAATGAGGACAAGTTTAAGAATGCATCATTAACAAAAGAACCTGCAAAATATGTTAAGGCACCTTTGATTAAGGAAAGTCCTGTAAACATTGAATGCCAGGTAACAGATGTTGTTCCATGTGGCAGTCACGATATGTTTGTGGCGAAAGTACTTTGCGTACACGCGGACAAAAAATATATGGACGAAAATGGAACATTTAGCTTTGAGAAGGCAAAGCCGATTGTATATTCTCACGGCTGGTATTATGGTCTTGGTAAAAAAATAGGCAAGTTTGGATATTCTGTAATTAAGAAAAAAGCAGCAAAAAAGAGATACAGAAAAAACAAATAAATATTCAAAAATGTCTAAAGATTAGTTTGACAGATAAAGAGAAATTAATTTGCCAAGCAAGAATGAAAAATAATTTAATCAAAATAACTGTTTAAGGATGGCAATATATGGGAATAATATTTCATATTGATGTAAATTCAGCTTATTTAAGTTGGACAGCAGTAAAGTTGCTTAAAGAAGCAGCAAAAGATGAAAAGAAAATCGACATACGAAATATTCCTGCCATCATAGGCGGTGACAGGGAAAAGCGACACGGAATAGTTTTGGCAAAATCCATCTCCGCAAAAAAGTTTGGAATAGTTACAGGTGAGCCTATAGCCAATGCGTTGCAAAAGTGCCCTAACATACTGATTGTTCCGCCGGAGCACGGTTATTACAATGAACAAAGCCATAAACTAATGGATTTGCTTAGAACATTTACACCTGACATTGAGCAGGTAAGCGTGGATGAGTGCTATATGGATTTTTCGGGAATACAAAACGAGTATCCATCGCCATTAGCATGTGCGTACAAAATAAAAGACACAGTAAAAGAGAAACTTGGCTTTACCGTAAACGTAGGAATATCCGATGTGAAAGTTTTGGCAAAAATGGCATCAGATTTTACTAAGCCTGACAAAGTTCATACATTATATAGAAGAGAAATAAAAGAAAAAATGTGGCAACTACCTGTTGAAGAACTCTATATGGCAGGTAAATCAAGTGTAAACACGTTGCACAAACTTGGAATATACAATATTGGCCAACTGGCAACAAGCCCTGAATATATTTTGGAGGCGCACCTGAAAAAGCATGGAAAAATACTTTGGGAATACGCCAATGGAATAGATAAAAGTGTGGTAAATACCAAGCGTGAAGAACTAAAAGGAGTGGGCAACTCCATCACATTGCCATATGACCTTGATAATATGGAAGAAATAGAAAAAATCTTACTTCAACTGTCAGAAAAAGTAGCCGGTAGACTTCGAAAAGGAAAACAAATGGCAAAAACAGTAGCTGTAGAAGTGAAATATAACGACTTCATAAAAGCATCAAGGCAGACAACACTTGATAGATGCGCAGACTCAGGCACAGAAATATACCAACTCTCAAAAGAACTTTTTAGAGAACTTTGGAAAAAAGACGGAAACAAAAGCGTGCGCCTGCTTGGAATACGAACCGCCAACTTAGAAGAACAGGGAGCATTAGAACAAATGTCCATAATGGACATAATGGCGCAAACTACAAAAAAACAACAAAACGCCACAACCAACATATCCAGAGAAAAAATGAAAAAACTGGACAAGGCACTAGATGCCATCAAAAACAAATACGGCGAGGACAAAATAAAAAGAGCAAGCCTGTTAGCTGAGCAAACAGTAGACATGAAAAACAAAAAATACTATGAAGAATAACAAAAAACAAAAGCAAAAAATTTAAGTAAGATTATAAAATAAAAGATACAAACAGAAAAAACAAACAATTTGGCAATGGAAGATGGTAGCAATTTTGCCAACAAAAGGAGACTGAAATGAAAAAAAACATTGTATTAATAGGTATGCCGGGAGTAGGAAAAAGCACAATAGGAGTAATAATTGCAAAAATACTGGGATATCAGTTTATAGATGCTGACCTTGTAATTCAGGAGCAGTACGGCAAACTTTTGAAAGAAATCATAGCTGAGCGTGGAACAGAGGGTTTTGTTCAGGTAGAAAATGACGTGAACAAGTCATTGAATCCTGAGAAGGCAGTAATTTCCACAGGAGGAAGCGTTGTTTACTGCACAGAGGCAATGGAACATTTATCAGAAATAGCAACAATAGTTTATTTAAAATTAGACCTATACTCTTTAGAGAGAAGATTAGGAAATCTTAAGCAGCGTGGGGTGGTTTTAAAAGAAGGACAGACATTAAAGGACCTTTATGATGAAAGAGGTCCTTTATATGAAAAATATGCTGATATTGTTATTAGCGAAAATCATTGTTCTGTTGAAAAAACAGTTGATAAGGTTGTAACAAAATTACGTCAGAGGGGATTTTAGAACAAATTATATAATTTGCTAAAACAAAAAATACATACGGATATTAGCTAAAAGAATAGAACATTTATTTTTAGGGGGATAAAATAATGTTTATTAATAAAAAATCACATAAAAGCGCTTTCGTCTGCATAGCAGTATTTATGGTGACTATGATTATGATTTTGACTTTTTACCAATTGGCAGTTGAAATATATGCATATGGATTTATTGCAAAAAATAATGACTACCGGGAGAAAGAGAGTACAGCAAAGGTTCTAACATTAAAAGGAAATCATAAAGCTATTAACATAGAAAATATAAATGTTAATAGCAAAACAAAAGTTATTAACAAGAAAAATATAAATGTTAATAATTTCGTTTTGAAAAAACCGGTAAAGGGTGGAATTACCACATCAGGTTTTGGAGATACAATTTCAAGAACTGCAAGTCATAATGGACACGATTGGGCTGTTAATACAGGCACAAAGGTGAGAGCGGCAGCAGAGGGCGTGGTTGAATTGGCTTATTTTAGTGAAAGTTATGGTTATAATATTTTGATTAATCATAATAACGGGTTCAAAACCAGATATGCCCACCTTTCGGAAGTGAAAGTTTCAAAGGGAGAAAAAGTTGAACAAAGTCAGGTCATAGCACTTAGCGGTTCCACAGGGTTTAGCACTGGACCACATCTTCACTTTGAAGTTGTAAAGGATGGAAAAAGGGTTAATCCTATTGAGTATGTTAGTAACAGGTAACACATTTTGAAAATTATCATAATGTAATAATATAGTAAAGCACAATTTATAAAAATTGACCAAAAAAATCGCTGAAATTTATATATATTGTGCTTTTATTATGTTTACAAAGATAGATATTGTGCTATAATTGTGTAGATATACAAAGATAATTATTGGTGGGAGAGGGCTTAATTGTGACCAATCCCTGTTTGATATAAAATATACATATATACCGGGAGTAAAGAATGGAACGTTTTGTAATAAAAGGTGGAGTAGCACTTAATGGCGAAGTTGAAATAGGCGGAGCAAAGAATGCTGCATTAGGATTACTTGCTGCAGCAATAATGACAGATGAAGACGTGACAATAGAGAATTTGCCTGATGTTAGTGATATTAATCAGTTGATAGATGCTATTGCAAACATTGGAGCAACAGTTAATAGAATAGATAGACATACAGTAACAATTAACGGAAAAACAATTAGAACACATGTAGTAGAATATGAGCAAATGAGAAAGATTAGAGCTTCATATTATCTGCTTGGTGCTCTTTTGGGCAAGTTTAACAAGGCAGAGGTTGCTCTTCCGGGTGGATGCGCAATCGGTAGCAGACCTATTGACTTGCATCTTAAGGGATTTAGAGCTTTGGGAGCAGATGTTATTACTGATCATGGTATGGTTAATGCTCAGGCGGAACGTTTAGTTGGAAACCATATCTTTTTTGACACATCTTCTGTTGGAGCAACAATTAATGTTATGCTTGCAGCAGTTAGGGCAGAAGGAAAGACAGTAATTGAGAATGCGGCTAAGGAACCTCATGTAGTAGATATTGCCAATATGCTTAACAGTATGGGAGCTAATGTAAGAGGTGCCGGAACTGACAAGATTAGAATTGAAGGTGTTCGTGAACTTCACGGAACAGTATATTCAACTATTCCTGACCAGATTGAGGCAGGTACATTTATGTGTGCTGCAGCAGCTACAGGTGGGGAAGTTTTGATTAAGAATGTTATTCCTAAACATTTAGAGTGTATTTCAGCTAAGCTTATTGAAATGGGATGCACAGTTATAGAATATGATGACGCAGTACGCGTTAAGGCAGGAGATTTCATTAGAAGTGCAAAGATTAAGACTTTGCCTTATCCGGGATTTCCTACAGATATGCAGCCACAGATGGCAGTTGTTCTTACAATGGCCAACGGTAGCAGTACAGTAACAGAAAGTATTTTTGAAAACAGATTTAAATATGTAGATGAATTGACACGTATGGGTGCAATAATGAAGGTAGAAGGCAATACAGCATTTATTACAGGTGTTGGAAGTCTTGCAGGGGCGCAGGTTGCAGCACCAGACCTTAGAGCAGGAGCAGCACTTGTTATTGCAGGCATGGCAGCTAACGGATTTACAGTAGTAGATGACATTGTTTATATCCAGAGAGGTTACGAAAGATTCGAAGAGAAGCTTTCAGGTCTTGGAGCAATTATTGCAAAAGTAGATTCTGAAAAAGAAGAGCGCAAGTTTAAATTAAAGGTTGGATGAGTACTTGATTAAAAAAAATCAATAAAACTGATTAAAATTGTCACTATACAAACAAATTTGCGTATGTTAATATTAGACCATCCTAAAAATAAAAAAGGCTTTGAAAAGGAATAGTAGTTGTTAAGTGGTTAACAGAGAGCTGTCGGCAGGTGTAAGACAGCAGAAGCGATGCAATGAACTCACCTTGGAGCTGCCGGCTGAATGGTTTGGATAGTAAGACGGACGAAATAATCTTACTATTTCAAGAGTAGGCTTGGACGGATTCCACCGTTAAAGGGAGCGGATGTCAAAGGCATCCTTAGAGAGCATGTATAACATGAAGCAGAGTGGTACCGCGTAGGTAGAGAATACGTCCCTGCATTTCCTAATTGGAAGTGCAGGGTTTTTTTCGTTCTGACTTGCGAGAAAGTTAGCAAGCGAACTATTTAGTATATTAAGAACCTACCAAATCTTGACATAAGGAACCTAAAAATATATTATTTAATTGATTGAAAAGGAGATTTTAAGATGAATTTTGGAAAGTATAAAAGACAGTATTTTATGCCACCTACACCAACATATGATTGGGTTAAGAAAGAATATATAGATAAAGCACCTATTTGGTGTAGTGTAGACTTAAGAGACGGAAACCAGGCACTTATAGAGCCAATGAGTTTAGATGAAAAATTAGAGTTTTTCCAGATGTTAGTTAAGATTGGCTTTAAAGAGATTGAAGTAGGTTTCCCTGCAGCATCAGAAACAGAATATAATTTTATGAGGGCCCTAATTGAACGTGACATGATTCCCGATGATGTTACTGTTCAGGTTTTAACACAGGCAAGAGAACATATTATTAAGAGAACTTTTGAAGCAGTAAAAGGTGCAAAGCACGCAGTTATTCACTTATATAACTCAACATCCGTGGCACAGCGTGAACAGGTATTTAAAAAGAGTAAAGATGAAATAAAGAAGATTGCTGTTGACGGAGCAGAATTATTACAGAAGCTTGCTAATGAAGTAGAAGGAAACTTTTCATTTGAATATAGCCCTGAAAGTTTTTCAGGCACAGAAATGGATTATGCATTGGAAGTTTGTAATGCAGTGCTTGACGTTTGGAAACCAACACAGGATAACAAGGTTATTATTAACTTACCTGCAACAGTTGAAAATGCCATGCCACATGTTTTTGCAACTCAGATTGAATATATGCATAAGAATTTAAAATATCGTGATGCGGTAACTATTTCAGTTCATCCTCACAATGACAGAGGCTGCGGCGTAGCAGATTCTGAGATGGGGCTTCTGGCCGGAGCAGACCGTATAGAGGGTACGCTTTTCGGAAACGGCGAGCGGACGGGAAATGTGGATATTGTAACACTGGCGCTGAATATGTATTCCCAGGGCGTAGAGCCGGAACTGGATTTCTCTAATATGACAGAAATTTGTGAGAAATATGAAAGCTTTACCGGAATGAAAATCAGTGAGAGAAGCCCTTACAGCGGTTCTCTGGTGTTTGCTGCGTTTTCCGGTTCTCATCAGGATGCGATCGCGAAGGGGATGCATTATCGGGATGAGCGTGACCCGGATCATTGGACGGTTCCTTATCTTCCCATTGATCCGACGGATATCGGAAGAAATTACGACGCGGATGTCATCCGAATCAACAGTCAGTCTGGAAAAGGTGGCGTAGGCTACATCCTGGAGACCAAGTATGGCTTGAATCTGCCTGCAAAGATGAGAGAAGCGATGGGATATGTGGCAAAGGGTGTATCAGATCATGTGCATAAAGAACTGATGCCGGAAGAGATCTTTGAACTGTTCAAGAAGAATTTTGAGAATGTGGTGAAGCCTCTGAGCATCAATGAAGTACACTTCCAACAGACTGGTGAGGGTATCACGACTCAGGTGACTTCCACATTTAAAGGAAAGAAAATTGTGACAGAGGCAAAAGGAAATGGTCGTCTCAATGCAGTCAGCAATGCTCTGAAAAAAGCGTATGGCATGAAATACGATCTAATTACTTACCAGGAGCACGCATTGGAACAGAGCTCTAGTTCAAGAGCGATTGCTTATGTGGGAATCCGCAAGCCAGACGGGGGCCTGTCCTGGGGAGCAGGTGTAGATCAGGATATTATCCGTGCCTCTATTGACGCGCTGGTTACAGCGATTAACAATCGTTGATTTTCGGTTAATTGTTACAAAAAGTTACAGGGTGTGTCGAGAAAAAAATAGGAAATCCAACTAAAAAAAGCGAAAATCGCTTGACGAATCCTCAAATATTGAATATAATTTTCTTATATGTTTCAGAAATGTTACAGAAACTTTAAGCATAAGAAAGGATTTCATTATGAAGGGGAAGAGAAGTCAGCGAAAGCGAAAAATTTGCCTTTTCAAAAGAGCAGTTAGAATTTTGCTGAATGAGCTGTACTGCTTTTTGCGGAAATGGAAAAGAAGATATCCTCACGGATTTGCGGTCATATGTAGTTGTGTGATTGTGGCTTTGGCTGTAGTTGCAGGATGCAGGATTTTTATGGGGGTGAACCACAGTAAGGTTTATGCGGCCGAGGAGAGACAGGCTGTGAATGTCCAGCAGAATGTGATGCCCAGTGGTCTGGCAGGTGTGATCAGTGGAGTCTGGGAGTCAGAATATCAGCCGGACGCAGTTGCCAGAATTGGCACGTCCTGTGAAGAAGTAATTGTTGGGCAAAGGCTAAGTAAAATTCACAATGAAACTCAGAAAGTGGACATGAGTGCGTTTGCACAGAGTGCTGCGGAGAATTTGAACAGTCAGTCCATGACAATGGCAGCGGCTCCGAAAATGATGAGCGACACGGATTATGATACGCTGCTTCACATTGTGGAGGCAGAGGCAGGAGGAGAAGACATCAAGGGCAGAATTATGGTGGCAAATGTGATTATGAACCGTGTGGAGAGCCCGCAATTTCCAGATAGCGTGACAGAGGTGGTCTGGGATACAGAGGGCGGATACCAGTTTTCACCAACTTATGACGGCAGAATCGGGACTGTAGAGATATCGCCGGAGACAGAGGATGCTGTGCGGCAGGCTTTGGAAGGAACCGATTACTCCCAGGGAGCATTGTTCTTTGTGGCAAAAGATCAAGCTGCGAAAGAGAATGTAGACTGGTTTGAACGAGATCTGAAAAAATTATTTGAACATGGTGTACACACTTTTTACACTTATCCTGACGGAGCGAAAGAGTGATAGAGAAGACCTGAGAGCGAAAGAGTGGCTTTCAGGTCTTTTTTACTGCATAGGAAACTTCGTTCCCTATGCAGTAAAAAAGACCTTCAGGCAGGATGCACACGCCGCAATAAGGTAGTACACCGCTAGGCGGTGTTGCGGCGACGCGCAAAGTGGGACTGCGCCCCTCAAGATTGAGGGGCAGGGGAGCTGAAGTGGGCGTGCCCACTTTGTTCTGTAATAGGAAAGACCTTGTCACGCTAATGCGCGAAAGCTTTTTCCGATAACATAAGTGCTCTGCTATGGACTTATATGTTTTTTTATGCTATCATGATATTTGGCAAAATATATGGGAAGAGTCTTCCCAGAAAATATATAAAAGAGAGGAATAAGACCATGGAGATCTTATATAAAAGTACGCGGGGTGACAGCACTCCGGTGACAGCGTCAATGGCTATTTTAAAAGGGCTTTCCGAAGACGGGGGATTATTTGTGCCTACTCAGATTCCTGCTTTGGATATCGACTATGCCAAGCTGGCGAAGATGAGTTATCAGGAAGTGGCTTATGTAGTGATGAGCAAATTCTTGACGGATTTTTCTGAAGAGGAGTTGAAAACTTGCATTGCGAGGGCCTATGATTCCAAATTTGATACAGAAAAGATAGCGCCAGTAAAAGAAGTGAACGGCATTTATTATCTGGAACTGTTTCATGGAGCTACGATTGCATTTAAAGATATGGCGTTGTCTATTCTGCCCCATTTGATGACGACAGCAGCAAAGAAAAACCAGGTTAAAAATGAGATTGTAATTTTGACGGCTACTTCCGGAGATACTGGCAAAGCTGCGATGGCAGGATTTGCGGATGTGCCAGGCACAAAAATTATTGTCTTTTATCCTAAACATGGAGTCAGCGCGATTCAAGAAAAACAGATGGTGACTCAGAGAGGGGAGAATACCTATGTAGTAGGTATCACTGGTAACTTTGACGACGCGCAGACTGCTGTGAAAAAGATGTTTAACGACAAAGAGATGGCGGCTGAATTGGATAGTGCTGGTTATCAGTTTTCTTCAGCGAATTCCATCAACATAGGACGTCTGGTTCCTCAGATTGTGTATTACGTATATGCCTACGCAACTTTGTTGGGCGAAGGAAAAATAAAAGAAGGAGAGAAGATGAATGTGGTGGTGCCGACAGGAAACTTCGGCAATATCTTAGCCGCCTACTATGCGAAAAAGATGGGTCTGCCAATTCAAAAACTGATCTGTGCGTCCAATGAGAATAGAGTTCTCTATGACTTTTTCAGTACCGGTACCTATGACAGAAGAAGAGAGTTTAAATTGACTTCTTCCCCGTCCATGGATATTTTGATTTCCAGTAATCTAGAACGATTGATTTATGCACTGACCGGTGAGGATGCCGGGAAGTGCCGGGGTCTGATGGAGGCTTTGAGCAGAGATGGAAATTATACGATTACCGAAGAGATGAGAGAAGGTTTGAGTGATTTCTATGGAAATTACTGTAGTGAAGGAGAAACATCTGAGGCGATCAGCGCCACATACTACGGTGGGAATTATGTGATGGACACACATACAGCGGTGGCGGCTGGAGTTTATCAGAAATATCTGCGTGAGACGGGGGACAGGACAGTCACTGTGATCGCGTCGACAGCCAGTCCTTATAAGTTTGCGAGAAGTGTAATGCAGGCGATCGACAATACTCGATATGAGGGGCTAGAGGATTTCCAACTGATTGATACGATGTCACGTCTTTCTGGGGTACCGGTTCCGAAGGCAGTAGATGAGATTCGGACTGCACCGGTTTTGCATGACCGTGTTGTGGATGCCTGTGATATGCCAAAGACGGTGAAAGAGATCTTGAATATTACCTGCTGATATAGATGAAATTTCCACTGGCCGCTTTGAGAAGACAAAATGAGAAAAAGCGGCCGGTGGTGAACAGTAGCCTAAGAGGTATGTGAATGAATTGGAATCAACTGTTATCAGAACAAAGAATCGTTCCTTGTGATGTACACAGGCGGCCGGCGGCCGCTTTTCTGTTATCAGAGGGAGGGCGCGAAACTGCGGATTTGCGCACGGAATTTGAGAAGGACTACCATAGAATTGTCGGTAGCGCATCTTTTCGGAGACTTCAGGATAAGACCCAGGTATTTGCACTTGACAAAAGTGATTTTATCCGCACTCGTCTGACACATTCTTTGGAGGTGTCATCTTTTGCCAAATCTTTAGGACAAAACATTTCTCAGCATCTGCTTCAGACGAAAAAAGACCGTTCCTTTACAATAAGAAATAAAGAAGATATTTGCAATATTCTTCAATGTGCCGGGTTTATCCACGATATTGGAAACCCTCCCTTTGGACATTTTGGGGAGGAGGCAATTCGCGATTGGTTTGTCCGAAAACTTCCAGAAATGAAGTATCAGGGAAAGGCAGTCTGTGAGTTTCTCGCTCCTGTGATGTTTCAAGATCTTTGCCATTTTGAAGGAAATGCACAGGCACTTAGGCAGGTGAGTAAGCTCTATTTTTTGGAAAATGAGTATGGGATGAACCTCACATTGGGAGTTTTGAGTGCTGTGATAAAATATCCGGTTTCTTCTTTGAAAATCTGTCCTGATGGTTCCGATGTGAAGAAGAAAAAGATGGGATATTTTTACGCAGAAGAAAACCTGTATCGGGATATTGCAAGGGCCACAGGAACAAACGGCGAGAGAAATCCTCTGGCTTACATCTTAGAGGCGGCAGATGACATTGCCTATCTGACGGCGGATATTGAAGACGCTTTTAAGAAAAGTTTTGTATCCTACGACGAACTGGTTCGGGAGTTGGACTGTGATTATGAGGAGAATTTGAGAAGTGGAATGGATGTCGCGTCTATGCTGCGGCAGCAGTATGAACATGCCAAGAAGGGGCAAGTGCCAAATACACAGCTCTATGCGGTTCAAAATTGGATAGCCGGGCTGCAAAGCGCCCTGATCTTTGGTGTGACAGACAGTTTTCTCTTACATTATGAAGAGATTATGGCAGGGGAATTTCGGAAGGATTTGTTTCAGGGGACAACGGCTGAGTGGGTTGTCGAAGCTCTGCGGCGAATCGCCCATAAATATGCATTCTCATCCAGGCAGATACTTCAGAACGAAGTCTCGGCCTGGACAATTTTGAATTTCCTTCTGGACAGATTTGTTCCGGCAGCGCTCTATTACGATACGGAAGTGCCCATGAACATGATGGAAAAGAAGCTAATGAACCTGGTTTCGGAGAATTATAAACAGACTTATCACACTTATTCGAAGGGAAAATCTTCGGCAGAAAAGCTGTATTTGCGATTGTTGCTTATCACGGACTTTGTCAGTGGGATGACTGACAGTTATGCCAAAGATTTGTACCAAAAGTTGAACGGAATCAGCTAAGTGACCAATAATTTTTTTTAACTCTTCAATGCATTGACAATTTTTTTTGAAAATGTCATAATATTCGTGATTGCTAGAATAGAAGGAGGAAATGACATGTCAACAAAAGCGAATTATCCAATTAGTGAAATTGGAAAAGGAAAAGTTGGTTTTTCCAAGACACGTTCCATCATTGAAGCAGCTTTCTATGGTAATAATGTTGTCAAGGTAAACACTCTGAAAGAAGCGTACAATCTTGCTAAGAATTCTCCGGGCACTGTTGTTACTGATATGCCGGTATATAGAGGAGAAGAATTCGGACTGGACGCGGATGCGAAAGTTCTGTTGTTCAATGACGGAGCCATCACTGGACGTTATGCGACTGCACGCCGTATTGCAGGAGAACCGGGTGTGGACTGCGAAGCGCTGGACAAGGTAGCTATGGACGCGATCTATACCTCTCGTTATAAAAAAATGTATCATGCTACTGTATATGCGGGTCTGGATCCAGAATTCATGGTAAAAGCTCATCTTCTGATTCCAGAAGGAGAGGAAAATATCATGTATAACTGGATGCTGAACTTCCAGTACATGTCTGATGATTACGTAAAAATGTACAAAGAGTCAAAGCCAGTAGGAGACGGAAAAGAGCCAGATATCTATATTTTCTCTGATCCTCAGTGGGCACCTTCCGAGAATCCGGGAGTGAGCTATGACTGTCTGAGCGACCCGGCTAAGAAGACTCTGTGCTATTTCAATACAGAGACAAACTGTGCTTGTATCCTTGGTATGAGATACTTTGGCGAGCATAAAAAAGGAACTTTGACCATGGTATGGGCAATTGCAAACCGTAACGGTTATGCATCCTGCCACGGTGGACAAAAAGAGTATCTGCTTTCAGACGGCTCAAAATATGTAGCTTCCGTATATGGTCTGTCAGGTTCTGGAAAATCTACTCTGACTCACGCAAAACATGACGGAAAATATGAAATCAAAGTTCTGCACGACGATGCGTTTATTATCAATACAGATACCTGTGCATCCATCGCGATCGAGCCTACTTACTTTGATAAGACAGCGGATTATCCGACTGGCTGTGAGGACAATAAGTATCTTCTGACCGCACAGAATTGTTCCGCTACTCTGGATGAAGACGGAAAAGTTCAGCTGGTGACAGAGGATATCAGAAATGGAAATGGACGAGCGATTAAATCTAAGCTGTGGTCTCCGAACCGCGTAGACAAGATTGATGCGCCTGTAAATGCTATTTTCTGGATTATGAAAGATCCTACCATTCCGCCAATTGTAAAACTGAAAGGTGCTTCTTTGGCCTCTGTGATGGGTGCGACTCTGGCGACCAAGAGATCTTCCGCTGAGCGTCTGGCTCCTGGTGTAGATCCGAATAAGCTGGTTGTAGTTCCTTATGCGAACCCATTCAGAACTTACCCTCTGTCTAACGACTATGAGAAGTTCAAAAAATTGGTGGAAGAGAAAAATGTAGATTGCTATATTGTCAATACCGGAGACTTCATGGGCAAGAAGGTTCAGCCGAAAGATACTCTGGGTATTTTGGAGGCAATTGTTGAGAAGAGAGCTCAGTTCCATCAGTGGGGAAGCTTCTCTGATATCGAGATCATGGATTGGGAAGGCTTCATCCCGGATATGAATGATCCTGAATACGTGTCTCAGCTGAAAGCTCGTATGAATGATCGTCTCAATGAAATCAAAGCATTCGAGACGGAGAAAGAGGGTTATGACAAACTTCCGGACGATGCGTTGGCAGCAATCCAGAAAGTTGTAGATGAGTTGAATTAATTTTGTTGATGATGTTGTGGGACTGTGCAGGCTTTGCACAGTCCTTTTTATGTTATAGACAGATCTTGTCACGCTAATGCGTAAAAATCAGACAAAAAAATTTGTCTATATTTGTCATTTAAGATAAGGAATTTATATTGAAAATTCACATATACTAGAGTATAATAATTTATAGCAAAAGAGTGTATGTGTTTTCCTGGGATGCTCGACAATCCTATTATTTTGAACCTACATCTATTTTTAAGGGATTCCAAGATCGCAAGTTGGATGTCAGACCTCTCGTCGTGGTAGGCAGAATACTTGTTGAGGAAACCCACCTAGCTTCAGTGCTAGGCGTCAAAAGATAGGACCGGCATTTTGGGACACTCAGAAAAAGAAGGGAGTCGTGAGACTCCCTTTTTTTCTGGAACTCTAGAGCGTTTTATCCATCTGTTTTATCCTGAGGGATTATTTTACGGATTTATAATTCATTCGTTTTAAGGGGGAATGAAAGTCTGTATACGACATATATTAATAGTATGAATCAAAATAGCGTTACTGTTCACTCACTTGCAGTTCGTGCGCAGTAACACGCTTCGCGATGCACACAAATTGCTGTTTACAGCAGTTTGGCGCGAGTAGTTCTAGGATTTTTGTACAAATGTATAAAAACACCTCGTGGGATATTGAAGACCTGAACTGTAACAAAATAGTGATTCAAGAATGGGCAGACAAGGGGCTGAAACTTGTCAGTCTTTAAAAACCGTGGTATGATGTAACAAAAACAGGCGAAGAGGGAGGAAAATGAAGAAAAAATTAGGTCCGGTGTTGTCTTCTCTGTCCGGATTTATCCGGCGGACTCAAAAAGATCATGTTGGCGCATATGCGGCACAGGCAGCATATTTTATTATTTTATCATTTATTCCCTTTATGCTGTTTTTGATGACGCTGGTGCAATATACACCTTTGACTTATAACGCTGTCCGGTCTGCAATTGTAAGCTTTTTGCCAAGAGAGATACAGTCTTTTGTTCTGGGAATTGTGGCAGAGGTTTTTAGCAAGAGTGGGGCTGTGCTTCCTGTGACTTTGGTGACAGCAATCTGGTCAGCAGGAAAAGGAATACAGGCACTCACCAACGGGTTGAATACCATTTATCATGTCAAAGAGACGAGAAATTGGCTTACTACCCGTCTTTGGTCAATGCTGTATACGGTGCTCTTTGTATTTGCATTGATCGGAAGCTTGATCTTATTGGTATTTGGCAATTCTATTCAGCAGACGCTGATGAGATATGTGCCCTTTTTAGGGGAGATGGTTGCCAGGTTTTTAGGTGCGAAAAACTTTCTTGTGTTTATTGTCTTGGTTTTGCTGTTTTTATTTTTGTATAAAGCACTCCCTAACCGGCGTGCCAGTTTGAAAAGTCAGGTTCCGGGAGCTGTTTTGACGGCAATTGCGTGGTCTGTTTTTTCCTTTGGATTTTCTATTTATTTTACCTTTTTTCCAAATTTTTCAAATATGTATGGCAGTCTGACCACCATCATTTTGATTATGCTGTGGATGTATATCTGTATGAATATCGTGTTGTTTGGAGCGGAGATCAATGCCTATTATGAGATGGAATTTCGACAAGCGCACGCATTTGCAAAAGAGCTGTTTGAACGGGAGGAAGAAGAGCTTAAGGAGAAAGAGAAAATTTTGTTAGAAAAGGAAGAGGAACTGCGGGTTAAAGAGGAGCATTTAAAAGAAAGAGAAAAAAATGTGGAAAAGAAAAGTTAACTCTTGACAGATTTGGCTTTTATGATACAATAACATTTATAAATTGAGAAAGGCTTTGAAGGTGTAAGTAGAGAGATATTTTCTTTCAGAGAGAGGAGGCCACCGGCTGTAAACCTCCTTAAGTTCAGATATTTCTTGAAATTCTCACTGGAGCTGCTGCTTTGAACAGAGTAGAAGCAGACGTACTGTGCGTTAAACAGTTGAGTGCCTGCATGCGTTTTTGCAGGAATCAGGGTGGTACCGCGGATTCAGCTTCGTCCCTATGAGGACGGAGCTTTTTTTATTCTGTAGTAAAGTTTGAGGGACTTTCCTGTAGAATAAAAAGCCCTTTGGGCAGGATATGCCCCGCCGCAGGCAGAGTATGTGATTGTAATATGAAAAATAAAGGAGAAATAAAAGATGGATATGAAACAAAAACTGCAGGAAATCCATGAAGAAGCCATTCAGAAGATTCAGCAGATCGATGCTCTGGACAAGCTTCAGGAGATCAGGGTGTCATACCTGGGGAAGAAAGGACAACTGACATCTTTACTGAAGGGAATGAAAGATGTCGCGAAAGAAGAAAGGCCAGTTGTGGGACAGATGGTCCATGAGACTCAGTCCCAAATCGAGGAGCTTTTGGACAGGACAAAGAAGAGGTTGGAAGAGGTAGCTCTGAATGCTAAGCTCGAGGCTGAGGAGATTGATGTGACTCTGCCGGCAAAAAAATCTAAGATTGGTCACCGCCATCCCAATATGATCGCGTTGGAAGAGGTGGAAAATATTTTTATCGGGATGGGCTATGAGGTAGTGAGTGGCCCGGAAATTGAGTATGACGAGTATAACTTTAGAAAATTAAATATCCCTGACGGCCATCCAGCCAAGGATGAGCAGGATACATTCTGGATTACCGATGAGATTGTATTGCGCACACAGACTTCTCCGTGTCAGGCGCGTACGATGGAGAGAGGGCCTCTGCCGATCCGAATGATTGCTCCCGGGCGTGTCTATCGTTCCGACGAGGTGGATGCGACGCACTCCCCATGCTTTAATCAGGTGGAAGGCATGGTCATCGACAAGAACATTACGATGGCGGATTTGAAAGGTACGCTGGATGAATTCGCGAAGCAGTTGTTTGGACCGGAGACGAAGACGAAATTCCGTCCTCATCATTTCCCATTTACCGAGCCGAGTGCAGAGATGGATGTGTCTTGTTTCAAATGCGGTGGAAAGGGCTGCCGTTTCTGTCAGGGAACCGGTTGGATAGAGATTTTAGGGTGTGGAATGGTTCATCCTGATGTGTTGGAGATGTGCGGAATTGACTCGAAGGAATACACAGGTTTTGCCCTGGGAATGGGATTGGAGCGTATCGCGCTTTTGAAATATGAGATTGACGATCTGCGTCGTCTGTATGAGAACGATGTGCGCTTCTTAAAACAGTTCTGATTGCCCAGAGGTGAACAGAGCGTGAAAACGGACGCAGAGAGATAGAATATAATTGTTGGAGATAGAGAGGAAAAGCTATGAATACTTCATTATCATGGATGAAAATGTATGTGCCGGATTTGGATGTGGACCCGCAGGAGTACACAGATGCGATGACCCTGACCGGAACGAAGGTAGAAGGTTATGAGAGAACAGATGCGGATTTAGATAAGATTGTGATTGGTCAGATTGATAAAATTGAGCAGCACCCAGATGCGGATAAGCTGGTGGTATGTCAGGTGAATATCGGCACAGAGACGATTCAGATTGTGACGGGAGCTCCGAACATTAAAGAGGGCGACAAAGTACCGGTTGTCCTGGACGGTGGCCGTGTAGCTGGAAGTCATGACGGAAAGATGACACCGGGAGGAATCGAGATTAGAAAAGGAAAATTAAGAGGAGTAGAGTCTAACGGCATGATGTGCTCCATCGAAGAGCTAGGCAGCACGCGTGACATGTATCCGGAGGCTCCGGAGTATGGAATCTACATTTTCCCGGAAGACGCGCAGGTAGGCGAAGATGCCGTCGAAGCATTGGGGCTTAGGGATGTGATTTTTGAATATGAAATCACTTCGAATCGAGTAGACTGTTATAGTGCGCTGGGAATTGCGAGGGAGGCGGCTGCGACTTTCAATAAGAAATTTTGTCCTCCTAAGATTGTTGAGACTGGAAACGATGAGAAGACTTCTGACTATGTGAAAGTCACAGTGGAAGATCCAGATTTGTGTCCAAGGTATGCTGCCCGAGTGGTGAAGAATGTCAAGATTGGTCCATCTCCTAAGTGGATGCAAAGAGCCTTGGCTAGCAATGGAATTCGTTCCATCAATAATCTGGTCGATATTACCAACTATATCATGGAAGAATATGGACAGCCGATGCATGCCTATGATTTGGACAAGATTGATGGAAGTCACATTGTCGTAAAGCGAGCAAAGCAGGGAGAGAAATTTGTGACCTTGGACGGGCAGGAGCATGTGTTAGATGATTCCATATTGATGATCTGTGATGAGAATAAGCCAGTAGGTATCGCCGGCATCATGGGTGGTGAGAACTCGATGATTACGGATGAAGTGAAGACGGTATTGTTTGAGGGCGCCTGCTTCAACGGAGTAAATATCAGAAAGTCTTCTAAAAAGCTGGGACATGTGACGGATGCTTCCAGTAAGTTTGAGAAAGGTCTGGACCCGAATACTGCATTGGAGGCGGTAAACCGTGCGTGCCAATTGATGGAAGAGCTGGGTGCAGGAGAGGTAATCGGCGGAGTTGTGGACGTATGTTACGAGCACAAAGAGCCATGGAAGGTGCCATTTGAGCCGGATAAAATCAATGCACTCATTGGTATTGATATCAGCGCGGAGGAAATGCTGGGATATCTGGAAAGAGTAGAACTTTATCCAGATGAGAC
>ENA-OPAH01000801-OPAH01000801.1-human-gut-metagenome-genome-assembly--contig:-NODE-801-length-23218-cov-4.524457_pt1 | contig 23218 bp, 17 predicted proteins | sample MGYA00241050_ERZ501416 | MGnify/ENA primary metagenome ERZ501416 (study PRJEB25962, sample SAMEA2042632) | human gut metagenome | biome: human gut; feature: human-associated habitat; material: faeces... | reverse complement strand
TGCCATACTGCACCATCTGCTCCGTGGAGCCGCTTTCCATCGTCATGTCCGGCACTTGAATATAGCCGGTAATTTCGTATTTCTTCGGGTTGATGATGAAGATGCGGTTGTCCCACAATTGGGTGACGTATGCTTTTTCGTCGCTTAGGAAATGAATGTAGCGCGGTGAGGTCAGGTTCTCGATGCGTCCTACCTCCTTGAAGGTGTTCAGGTCGATGGCGAAAATCACGTGGGAGTTGTTCACCACGACCCAGCCCTTGTTGTCGTAGATGGTCATCGACTGTGCCACGTCGCCGAGTTTCATGCCGTTGGCACGGAAGAAGATTTCGTTCTGCACCTGTTTGGTTGCCGGGTCGTAATAGGACAAGGTAGCATTGCCGTACTGGAAGTTGCCCTCGTTGGTGATGAACAGTCCGGCTCCCGTGGCGTTGAAATCTTCCACGGCATCGCCGTAGTCCCACTTCATGCAGGATGTCAAGGATAGTGTCACTCCGACAACTACGCTCCATAGCAGATATTTCAATTGGTGATAGGTCATACCGTTATTTTTATAGTTAATCCCCGGCAGCTTACCTTACGGTAAGCATACCGAGGATTGGCAGAAAATTTATTGTTTCGTTATCTATTCGGCAAGCTTGTACTTCCCGTCTTTCATCTCTTGGAAAGTGGGGTTGTAACCACATTCTTTGACAGACCATTGAGATTCTCCTGTTAGAACATTGTTTTCAAACAGGTATTTGAAAGAACTGAAATCAGTAACATCTCCTTGCCCGCTTATACTAATCCCTTTTACTGATTTGAGACCTGAAAAATCAATGGACAAAATACCATTAGAACCAAAATCAGAATACGGGCATGTTATTGAAAGATTTTCGGATATTGATTCTACGTTAGGATAAGATACTTTATCTACTTCCATACCAAACATAAAAGAAGATGTTGCAATATCAAACTTCCCATTTATCGTTTTTAATTTGGGACATAGAATATTAGTAGCCTCAATCTCAAACTTAATTTGTTCATCAGCTCCATCCGTTCCAATGCTTTCCAGATTGGTAAACTCAATATCATTCTTAAGATCAGTAGTCGTAACTGAACATGAACCGAGAATCTTTTTCAATGACGGGAATGCAATATTATTGGCATTTGAATTACTTTCTAAGGTTAAGGTCCCTCCAATTTCCTGCAATTTAGGAAATTCGATTTCCGCCGCCGTATTAACACTTCCCGAATTCAATGCAATAGTCATATCTCCTGCCACACGAATAAATGGCATGACAAATTCTTTTACATAAGAATAATCTTTGCATTGGAAGTCACCCTGTATATTTGAGATTCCTTCCAACGTAAATTCTGTCAATCGACAGGATTTAGGAAGTAGAAGAAGGCTACCGTTAAATGTTTCCGGTCCTACTATTTTATTTAGTCGGGCACATTGTAGGGTAAGTGTATTTCCGTTAAAATTTATCTGGGACAAATCCAGCTCTTCTATGAGCAGATTACTTAATGTCATATCACCGAGTACATCTTTCAAAGAAGCTATATTGAGTTTATTGACTTTATTCGCATCCACACTGGTCTCTCCGCAGGAAATAAGACCGGGAAGTTCAACAATGGAAATCTCTTTGCAATTTTTTATAGTCAGTCCTCCAACCGAATGTAATTCGGTCATTGCAAGACTTCCGATGGAGGACATATCGGAGAATGAAGCAGTACCGACCACGCTTTCCAATGCCGGTAGATAAATTCCTTGCAGTTTGGGAAAATATTGGATTGTAAGTTCATTCCCGATCTGTTTTAGTGCTGAGAAAACAATGGCTTCGGTTGTCGCTGATTCTTTTTGCGCTACCGAACCTTTGACAATTAAGGAAGCTCCGACAGATTCAACGGCATTTGCATCCAAATCAAGTAAAGCATCGGAAGTTATATACATATCCTCACCAATGAACTCGACTTTGGGTATAGATATTTTTTCAATGACAGAACTGTTAACGACAAAATCACCGGTCACTCCAAGCAAAGAGGGCAGATTAACCGTTTTGAGCATTATGTTTTTACTGGCAGAAGTTGTCGAACCTAATTTGAAACTTCCGAGTTGTTCCAGATTATCCAACCCGGTCAAATCCGTTCCTTTGTAAGACGGATTGATGACAAGGGAGTTACTGATTTGTTTCAGGTTGGCAAGTCCGTCCAGATTGGTGATTTCTTCTCCGTCTGCCGTTCCGATGGTCAGGCTGCCTTCGATTTTGTTTATTCCTGTCTTTGCAAAATTATCAACCTCGGCTTGCGTGGCAAGTACTACGCTGCCGCTCTGTTCGATGTCTGTATATTGATAAGTATAGGAATATACTTTGCTATCCTGCATTTTGGAGGTAACTACGAATTTCCATTCATTCTCCCAATCCTCTATGGTCGATGGATTCGGGTTAATAGAGGCTCCCTCGCAAAGGGCATACTCTACGGTAGCCCCTTTCAGACTGGTATTATAAGGTATCTCAACTGTAATCTTGTCCCCGACTATCATGGCTTGATAGGTAATGCCATCTACAGTTAGAGCAAACTCGGAGATGAAGTGATCCTTGCCGTCTATTCCGCTTACTTCAGGGTCGTCATCACTACATGCAGCAAGGCAGAGCGTAGCGAAACAGAATAGGATGAAATGATATATTTTGTTCATAATGAATTTTATTTGTCGTTATTGTTGTTTTCATCACAGAACTTGAAAACTTCCGTGGAATTTTCCCCTAACCATCCGGCTTTTACATTGACTCCGGTCTGCACCTTGATAAAGTCGATATGGGAAAGGTTTGCAGACGTGCCGTCGATATTGAGCGCATCGGAAATCTTAAAATAGTTTCCAAGTGCTCCCGCGTTAGGATTGTCTTTATTGGGCATATCATCACCAATATTATCGGCATATCCCCACCCGAACGGATTATTGGACCACATGCCTGTCGACGGGCTTTGTTCGGTACGTGCTTTCAGGCATGTGCCGTATAACGTATAGGAATCCTCTTCAATCCACAAAGGATAATAAAACTCTTGCGGGTGATAGTTGCCGAGACGGTCAATCGCCCCTTTATTTCCCTTGTTGTCTTGCCATTGGGTGTCCATGTTGGGACCGGGACGGAAATAAGTTACGGCATAGTCCTGAATGGTTTCGGGTTTTCCATATTCAGAACCCTTCAGTTCATACCATTCATCGTTGGGCAAGCCGTCTCCATTGACATCTTGCATTACCCATACAATGCCCGGTTCATTTGACGAATCAAAGGCATTTCCTTTGATGGAAAAATCATAACCGCCTTTGTTTTCGATACTGTGGTCGAATCCTACTACAATATATCCTCCCCAACCTCCGAGAGAAACATATTGTTCATTATCAAGACGTTTTTGTGCGTAAGCACAGGCTGCTTCGTGCGTGTTTTCCCCATTGAAACCTGCTGTATTCGTTTCGTTTACAAATTGTCCCGGAGCCGGAACAAATTCATATACTTTATTGCTGTAAATGGAATTTCCGGCAGCAAAAGGTCTTTTTCCGGCCGCTTCACAACATTTCACCGGAATATTGACACTGACTTCATCGACACCGGAGACCGAAATATTACGGGTGAGCACTGCTTTTGTATCTTGATTGTCGTATTTCACAGTAAAGGTAAGCGTGTGTTCTCCGGTTTTAGCGGGTTTGAAACCGTAAACCAAAGAATTGGCTCCCTCAATCGGTTGCCCGTCCAAACTCCATTGATAAGAAGGCTCGGCACTTATTGATACAAAGGGGCGGACAAACAAAGTACGTCCTAATTCTACGTATTTGGTATTATTCTCGGTAAAATATAAAGATGACGGAACTACGATTTCAATCGGAAGTTTATCGACAACCTCAATAGAAACTGTCTTCTTTGATTGTCCGTCTTCATTTGTTACGGTTAAGGTCAGTTCATAAGTTCCCAACTCATCTTGCTTGAATGTATAAGTATTTTCCGTTCCGACTTCGTTTCCGTTAAGAGTCCACAAATAAGTAGCTCCTTCTGCATTTTGAATGTCGGGTGTAAGGATATACTCACGTCCTGCGACAACTTTAAGCCCTATAGAGGGGGTTACCAATGAAATAACGGGCGGAGCCAATTCATTGACATCCACACGAATTTCTTCCTCTGTGCTGGCATCCCTCGTATCCACACGCAGGGTAACGTAATACGAACCGCATTCGTTGAAAATGTATTTCAATTGAGGCTCGTCGGAAATGATACGACCGTTGCATTTCCATGAATAAACGGCGTAATCGACATTCTGATAGGTCGGCTCAATAACGACCTCTTTTCCTATCTTTACAACGTAGATTCCGTCCTCGCTATCCAACTCAATGACAGGAGGCAATATCACGTCCTGCGATATTTCTTCGTCTTTGTTGCATGCAAATAGAAATATCGTCAAGGAGAATAAAAGCAAATTCTTCTTCATTATATTTATAATTTTAATGCTGAAATTCCCTTGAAGAAAGTATTTGATTCCAATCTCCATTGGGATATAATAAAAAGGGGCAAATACTTTGCACTTGCCGTTAAAAAGCATTTGCCCCAAATTCATGTTATTCGTTTACGGTTACATCAATATCGTCTATAGCAACGTAAGCAGGAGTGTTCAATCCGTATGCGCTTGAATCGCTTCCTTCGAAATTGATAGCTACAGTACATACGCTGTCACCTAAACCGCTTAAATCCACTTGATTCCATCCGGTACGGATTTTATTGGTCAAACCTGATTCTGCATCTTTACTGGAATCGAAGTTTGCCAAATAGTATTCTACTTCCTTACCTGTAGGTTTACCCGTCGCATCCAACGCAACAAATACCACCTTAAACCATCCTTTTTGTGCCGACAAAGAGCCTTGTGTAAACGAGTTGCCATCCTTCATGACTAAGTAGGTATAAGTCGTATTACAAACCCATACGCTGTTGAATTTACCATATTTCGGTGTACCCTTGACAGGAGTGTTTGTGGTAACGACTCTGTAGCCGGTTGCATCGGTCAGGTAAATCTTCGCACATTTGTCATAGGTTGCTTGTGAATCATTGTATGAATCGCTATAACCGAAAGCTACAGCAAAATTTTTACCGCTATGACCGCCGTTGGGCCAGTACACGCTACATTGGTTTTGATAATCCCCCTGTGTCAGATTATGGAAATTAGAGATGGCAAAACCACCATTCCAAAATTCATATTCCCAAGGCTGTCCGCTTACCCATTCTTGTTCCAAATAGTTAATCGGGAACTGAATGTACGTACCGGTTTGCCCGATTTGAGTGATGTAGCCGGTCGTTACCTGCTTGCCGTTGGCCGTGGCAGAATAGAGATTGTTTCCATACTGGTCAGAAGCCATTACGCTGGAAGGTACGTTATCAAAATCGATAAGCGCATTGGTAGAACTTATCGCGCGGGTTTGAATCGCACTCTCCTCATACGGAGCAAGGAAGTCATCGTCGGATGAACATCCCGTGAACACTGCGGCGGCCATTGCTACAACAGCCATTGCCAAGAATCTAAAATTCTTTTTCATAACTTAATTATTAAAAGTTAAACAAAAAGTTTAAACACACATTCGTTTTTATTGCGACAGATTTGCAACGAATGAGAAATCGGTTATCAAAAAGAATATAGGTGCCTGTGGACGAGCCTCTGTTCATTTTAATCTAATGCCAATTATCCCGTGGTCACTAAATCTATCTCATCAAGCAGGTCTTCTGGCTCATCCCGCTTATCGCGCCTTCCCAGCTTTCACCAGTGGCAAAGAGTGCGATAAACTTTAATAGGACTTACAGCTGCGAGTACAGCTCCGGATTTTCACCGGGATTCCCTTTTAATTCCGTTCGACGCTTCGATTGGAAACTTGACTGGTGCAAAGTTAATGGTTATTTTTTAATCTTGTTTCTTTTTCTGTGATTTTTATTTCAAGAAAGGATTATTTTATGGCGCGAATTGTATTTTCATGTTAATCAAGCATTTATAACAACCACGAATAGTCTTTTCCCCTTATGAATAATAGCGTTTCTCAATTATGGTCTCTTTTCATCTCACGTCGGCAATTCTCTTCGGAGAGATTTTATATGCAAAGGTACAGCGTGCGTCTGGTCGTCAAGTATCGCTTTCACTAACGGTTCCCGGATATTCTTCACGGCAGCCTTCCACAAATCGAAGATTGACTTTCACTCCCCACCTCGTTGCAGGGCATAGTCGGACGAGCCTGACTGTGCTCTTACATTGGGCGGTTGGGTATTCCGTTTCATCCCGTACACTGTTTACTTGCCTTATCCGTCCTTTTCCCGCTGTCAGTCCTGCATAAAAATCATTCCCCGACGAGAAGCCAAAAGAGTTTCAAGAAAAGGAAAAAAAGAAAATATTTGACAATCTAAAATGGTAACTATATACAAGTTTACACTAAAAGAGCAGAATGCAAAATATTCTGCTATTCATTTTTAAGGTTGAAACAGAAGCCTATTTGCAAATAACCCAATGTAAATATTCAATAGTACTTTCGGCTTTATGGTTCCGTGCCCCTGTTTTATCGGCTTTGAATCTACTGTATTCTCGTTCAAAACGACCATATTGTCCCCGCTTACTCATTATATTTTCTATTTCCTCAAATGTCATTAATCCCTCATTATTATAACTCAAGAATATATATTTAACATCTGCTGTTAATATGATATCTTCAAAAGCTTCTTTTACTTTAGACTTTACACAGAAATCAGATTTTTGGCTCGAATAATCTCTCAAGCCAGTTTTACCATGTAGTGTCGGAGAATCATATTTGGCAATGGTTTCTAACAAATGATAATATGCAGAATATTGTCTTTCATTGTATGGCGGATCCAAGTACAAAATATCGGCTTTAATATCCTTAATTAAATCATTTGCTGGTTTGCAGTATACATCATGTTCTTGACTATTTATTATCTGTTCTGCTGGCCGCATAATCAATGGCTTTTGAGCAGGTCTTTTAATGCGTTTTAGGAAAGCACCATATACAGATGCAGTATTTGCGACTTTATCAATATTTTCTATCAATGTTGCGAGCAGAAAATAATATTCATTCTCCGTAATTATCTTATCATTAAGCCACTGATTAATAACCGTTCTGATTGCATCACATTTTTTACCATTCTCATCTGTAAAATAAAGTCTTTCATATTCATCGCCAACTGTACCACCTTTACAGTAGTTTTTGTATATAAATCCGTCAACTCCTTCTATATTACTCAAGTATTTACAAACACAATTTGCTTTCTCAACTGGTTTTGTAAAACTCGTTAATTCAGGAATAATATGACATAATCCTGAAAAAGTTAATGGTTTGTGATTTTCAATATATTGCTTATTTAAAACATAGCTATAATACTGAATATCATTGGCAATAATCTTACATCCTTTTTTCTTAAAATGAGTTCCAACTATTCCTGTCCCAGCAAATAAATCACAAAATGTCATATGTGATTTTTCTATCGGAACAATTTTATTGATGCATTCATCAATAAAAGGTAGGAGATATTGCTTACTTCCAATATAGTACATCGATGTTATTTTTTAAGCAACCATTTTGAAACCTGCTCTAATAATTCTAAATCTTCTTTTGAAACGGTATACGAATGGAAACAAGTATTCCTAATCCTCTCTATCTGTTGCATCCACTCTGTTTTTTGCTGTTTATTTCCACCTTTCTGCCATGGAGCAGTATATGCTTTATCAAATAAATCATTCCAATTATTTAATGCAATTTCCTTATAGGCAATGATAGTTAAACAGTCCCACGCCTCACACGGGGTATCTCCGTCATTCAGCTCTCTATTTTTATCAAATGCCAACGCCATTGCGTCCTTTGCAAATTTTGGGGGAACACCTTTCTCAAACCATTTTAGTTCTCCATACTTGCTTATCAGGCGAATTTTTGCATCTTCCTTGAAAAAAGATTCAATTTCACGGATTATTGAAAATGCCTTATCAACATTATCTTTTGAGATGCTTGCTATGTAATCATCTAACCCTTGTGGATTAAATTCTTCATATGAATTTCGCACTACAGTTTGAAAATACCTCCAATATTTACGTTCTTCTCCAGAGCCATATGATTTTTTTAAACCTATTTTTATTTCATCACTGACCGTATTTAGTGCAATGGCAATAGGTGTAATATATTGTTTGATCTCTGTGAAAATATCATTTACAGACGTTTTCTTTATCTCTTTGATATATCCTTTATCCTGTATGAATTGTAAAATGTCGCTTAATACTCGAATGAAACCATATATTCCACGACTATTCATAAATACCAGTCCATTTGCAGCATCCTCTTTTTCTTCGTCTGTATTTTCTCGAAGATACTTTAAACTTTTAATCAATAGAGATGTTAGTTTTTCGTAGGATTCATCTAAATTACCATTATAAACTAAACCTAATTGAACAATCGATTTTGATGTAACTTCCCCTAAAAATTGACTTTTCTTTATTGCGCTTTTAATATAACTCATTGCAATAACTTTTTCATCCTCTCCGATAGAGACTTGGTTATATAATGGAGAAGTCGGGCTTTCTCCAAGAAAAGTCGCTATTCGTGAACACAATGCGTCTTGTTGCTTTTTATAGTCCGATGAAGTCCAGCATAAATCGCCATTGAGAGTTTCTCGTAGATTTTTAGACACTGCTTTCTGATTCTCATTAATTTGCATAAACAAATTAACCTGCTCTTCTCGTTTGAGATTTACAAAGGCAACAACAGGAATTGTATTTGTATTAGCATACTCACAGCCAGAATATCCATATAGACGATGCTGACCATCAATTATATAAATAGATTTATACCTCTTTGGTAGATATAAAATTCCCACATCAGAAATGGTACTTTCTACTTGTGTATTCGCTTTTTCGAATCTACAAGAAGAATCATCAATATTTACGACTACAGAATTGGGGAAATAACCCTTTTCTACTTCAATAAATTGACGGACTTGAGCCAGACGTTTCTTTTTTATTAATCGTTGATATGTAGGCATCATATTAATATTCGCCTTATTTCGATGGAGAACATATCCAATTTTTAATAATTTGGCAGGCTCAATAGCAAAAGAATAATAAGTATGTCCACCCATTTTCCCTCTAACAGCAGGGACTTTATTATCTAAAGATGGTATTTCTTGTCCATCAAATATATATCCAAGAAACTGATATTTACACGCGGTTCCTAATTGAGTGTATAAACGCTCAAAGTATTTTATATTTTCATCAGTTAAATGAATCCCATGGATTGCATCAAGTCGTTTTATATCTTCTGAAGATAATTCGTAATTCGATGTGGCGAATATGAACTTTATCTTGTATTTCTTATCATTAAAAACTTCTTTTATAGTTTTGATTAATCCATCTATAATACCTTTATAACTTTCAATTTCCTCCTTAAAATTTGCCGTTTTCCACTTGTTAGTAGCTTTGCATTCAATAACAAGAATGGTATCATCGTCTTTTGCAAAAACGTCAATCTGTTTTTGCTCTTCGGCCAGTACTCCATATGGAAGTTTAAATAACCGATCTTTATTTAGATAGGCATATCCCATTTTGGCTAAAAGACACCAAACCCGATCTTCGAAAGATATGTCAACATTTTTTTGTTTTTTTACGCGAATGGCAGATTTCAACTCTTTCTCAACACACCATCCATCATTAAGATATTTGTCCAGTAGAATAGGTTCTATTTTTTCAGAAACGTGTGGGCACAACCGGATACGTAATTGCCTATTGATTTCGTTTTTTTCAATTAACAATTTTGATTTAATCAAATCTGATAGAACCACATTCATATTGCATAGATTAGTTAGTTTACAAAAATATATAAAATATTCTATAGGATGCAAGCAATTTTTTTATCTGTATTCATTTCTAACAAATCATCGAATATTGAAGGGTAGATATTAAGCAGAAAGAATCCGGTTATTTATTAGGATTATATTCTAACGCTTGTTTCAGTAGTTTATCAAAATCCGACAACGGTTGCGCCGGAGTGTCCGCAACTATATTTCCGGTAATAAACAGTGCAATTAGTCCTTCTTTTGCCAAGTACTTTAATACTTTGCTTTTTGCATTATCGACAACAGACTGCAATTCATAGGCAATCACAGTATTGTTATTTGCATCTGTCAATGTGATGGATGAGACATTACTATTGACTTTGAATAATCTTCCAGCATTTTCGCCTACATATTTTGTCCCGCTTTCGGTAATGTAGCTTTCTATCGGCAGTCCGTCGATTCTTATAACTATGGTTTGCTTTATTTTATCCATGTATCAACTCATTATATGTTAAACGATGCTCTGTATTCTGCAAAAATAGATTAAATCTTTGGTTTTCTGTATTATTTCGGGTGTTATAACGAAATACAAATTCATCTACATACTTTTGAATGTGTTTGCGGGAGGTAAAATGGTAAATGCCAATAATGCCACGTTTCAGAATACTCCAAAAGCCCTCAATCGTATTTGTGTAAATACGGCCATTGACATATTCGCCCTCATTGTGCTTTACAAACAGGTGGTCGTAAATCTTATTGACCTGCTTATAACCTACCCATTCATCCGTATAAACCATTGCATTTTTAACGGTCTTGACAACTTCCGGTGTAATATGAGCAACCGATGTAGTTTCAATCTTGCGAGCGACAACTTTCCCCTTTCTTTCGACCATTCCGAGAATCGGTGTTTTATCCTTTACACTCCGACCCTGCGAATTTTCGACTTTTTTATCTGCATGACGATTTTTATTCTTTCCACCGATATAGGTTTCGTCAATCTCAACCTCATTATTCAATTCACTGTTATTTTCACAACCGAAACATTTACGAATTCTTTGCAACATAAACCAAGCTGTTTTCTGCGTTACATCAATATCGCGTCCGAGTTGCAATGAAGAAATACCTTTCTTATGGGACGTAACCAACCATATCGCCATGAACCACTTTACGAGTTCAACCTTTGTATTATCAAAAAGTGTATTGGTACGAACATTGAAATATTTACCTGTGTTTTTACAACGATATTTATTACCCTTACACCTATAAACCTTCGATAATGAATCAAAAGGAGATACTACAATCCCATTCCAACGCAATTGTTCCAAATGCGCAATACAATGCTCTTCCGTCGGGAACGCTTTTACAATATCAATTAATGAATTGAAATCTTTTGTTATCATTTTTAATGCCTTTTGATTACAATACAAAGATAAGAATAAAATCACACATAAACAAATATTTGGTGTAAATAAATACTAATTATTAGTGGTATTATTACGTATAATATGCTTTCTCTACAACAAAAAACAGGATGAGTCTATTCTTCATTTTACTTAATATCAATGTGATATAAAATATTCTCAAATTTCAGTTTAATGTTTCGCTCGAAGTCAGTATAATCCATTATGGTATCGCCATTTAATTTAAAAACTTAAATTTATGAAAAGAAAATTTATTGCGGGAGAAATCGCTTGCCTCAAATTAGAGGATGGGCCCGAAATGATTGTGGAAAAGATTGTCGAAAATCCCTATGGGGGCACGGAAAATTACGTTCAATGCGTTTGGTTTAAGAATGATAAACTTATGAGAGATATATTTCCTATCTTTGCATTGAGGAACAAAACCACCGAAATGGCGGATGCCGAACTCAAAGGAATGACAGAAGAAGAAATTAACACATTATTTGAAACTGTCAAAGAACAATTGAAACAAGGAATGCATATTGAAGATACCGATATATGCCAAGAGTAAATAAAAATGCAATGCTTATGATTAAATAGCAATTAGGACATATAATAAAAAGCGTTAGCTTTTATTCTTGCTTTCTAAAATCGCCAAATTTTACAGTACGACAGGAATGAAGTTGATGCTCACGTTTCATCGGCGTGGGCTTTACTCATTTGTTGTACGAGGTGTTTGGCGATACCAAGAAAGCAAATCGAGAATTGCCCACGCTTTCTTTGTGGGCAATTGTTAAACATTTTACGATTTAATTATGACAAAGAGAAGACTTATTTTATTGACTGTATTGTGCCTTATTTCCATAAAGATTACGGCACAAGGGATTGATCCGGACACCGTTATTTACAACGGAATATCGGGTAGATACACGTTGAGTGAACGTTGGAGCCTATATGACAAAGTAGTTAAACTTAGAAAAAATATCTTTCAAGATGAAATAAAACTAACTCCCACTATCACACAATTTGATAAAGCCACAAACGACCTACTTAAATTAAATGACGAGTATAATACTTTTGAAAATAGCGAAGCTGTTTATTATATCTCGACCAAAACCGGAAATGTATGTTGTCTCTCTGGCTCCGTAATGTCGGGAGCGCAGGATATGAACGATATGTATTCTGCTTGGATGGTGATGTTAGTTCCAGATGATATATTGCCTAAATTGAAATTGTTGCCAGATTCCACAATCGTTTATGCTATCGACAGGAATGGAGCTGTTGCATGGTCTCCACTGAAATTTTTTCTGCCAAGTGAAACGTATGACAACGCCTTTGAAATAGTAGGTTATTATGCTTTTCGTCAAAGACCATCATCTCAGAATATCCAACAATATGGCATTCTAGCATATTACATGAATGATAGTCAACTTAGAAATTTTTATGGTTTGCCAACGGAAATTTCTGCATCAAATGTGAAAATTTCCACGGTGAACTTACCCGATAATATTGCACGCTTGGTGCAACAGGGCAAATCTTCTTTTATTGAGTATTTGAATCATTTTGCCAAAGGAAACCCAAAATATTTGAACACAACCTACGAGATTACAGTAACATATATGGCGGAGAAGAAGGGACATTTCAATATCAAGACATCCATAAAAGGAGAATATGAGGAAAGTCTTCATGGCTCTATATATCGACCCCGCATAGAAGTATTGAATGCATTGGGTGTACTGAAAGATTATGTGGTTAATTCTTTACTTTCTACAAATTACGAATATGCCAACATAGTAGCAGGATTTACGCAATCCATAACCGAATCGAACGACTCCGGAGAATTAACCGTCGAGGCACTTAACAGATATAAAGACGGTGTCAGGGGATATTATTTCAAGCAGCACCTCAATTTTATTAAAGACAATAAGCAGTACCTCATTCGTAGTATAGACACAAACACAATCTTGTCCGGGACGTATATTTTTCCAGCCGGAACAGCCGGATTGACCGGAGAAGTTGATGCAGGGATACAACTGTTAAAAGAATTTTTAAAGAGATAGTTTCAAATAATATTTAACAACAAATGCCCTTACATAATTGCAGGGGCATTTGTTGTTAAAATTACATTAGTGTAAACTTGTATATAGTTACCTCTAAAATTTACAATTATGCACAGCAGGATTTTTCAAATTTCAACGGAGCCGATAGACAAAGAAAACTATCTGAATGAGGACACACTCCAGCAAGGAGACGGGAGCTTCTATGACTATTGTTCAGAAATAGACGAGGAAGACCGTAAAGAGGATATTGCCAATTTGGTCAATCATGCCTTGCCCAAAGGAATGTTCGAGCTTATATCCGATGACACCATGCGCTATAATGGTGGAATAGAGCAATGGAAAGAGGAGTATGTCGCCAATATCAAAAAAAGAGCGAATGCTCTTACGGCAGATAATATGTTGGAATGGGGTTCGACCTATTATCTCAAACAGGCAGTGGAAAATCCGTTGGATGTCGCCTATCATTTCTATTTGGATGGCGATGGCTGCAGTCTTTTGCCGAACAGTCCTTTACGTTTATGGAGTTTGTTTGTAGGCTTGAACCGGGAACGATACTCTACATCGGAGGAGTTGTTGATTACCACTTCTGATGTTTGTCCGAAACATTGGCAACCACCCGCCTCAAAAGTGGGTGGTTGCTCTCTTTTTTGCACAGGCTCCCCGGTTACTTTTATAAATATGCTCTGCAGAGCTTCCGCCACCGGTTTCACAGCCGGTATATTCCTGTTTTAAGGGTATAATCCCTTCACAGCCCCGACATACGCCGCAGGTCTGTTTTCGTGTGCAAAGGTACGGTGGACGAACATTGCCCAAGTACCGCTATCGCTACCTGAAATAAAATTTGACGACAACTTTCCGTAATCGGAGATGACGGTATTTCATAAAATTTCATTGCAGGTTCCTTGCTCATCGTTCTTGCATCCCCCCGTTTGTGACGCACATGAAAACAACCCCTTTGGGCGAAGTCAAAAGGCTTCAAGAAAAGGGAAATAAAAAAAACAATAAATCAAAAGACAATGAGCAAGTACGATTTCATCAAGCAAGGCAACCTCCTTTTTTGGCACACTGCCGATAATGATATAGAATGTCGAATTATCTCAACTCCCGAAAAAGTGGATAGTGACAGCATCATCTTAATCTCAACAAGGTCTTCCGAGACAGAGGTTTTGGCATCGGAGTTATTACCTATTGGCTCATCAAGAAGCCACAAAGAGGAGTTTATGCGCTGGAAGAAAGAGCGTGAAGCCGAGGGCATGGAGTTTTTCAGCCGGTTGTCCGAAGTCATGGAAACAGACAGTGATTTGGCTGTAGGCGATATGGTGGCGTTTACAAACGACTACGGGGTGGTATTTGGTCCCAAAGAAGTATTAGCTTTCAGAAAACCTTGGAATGGCTATAGATGCGTATATATCGACAGTGATGCTTATTGGTTTCCAGACCGTCCCGAACAACTCACCATACTCAGCAAAGGAGGTACAGAATGACAACAAACGACATACTCAAACGACTTTGCGGCAATATTGCCGCAGGTCGTTTCAACTGGCGAAAATACTGCACGCCGCAATCTTACTTCGGTTGGGAGATTTGCGTTACCCCTCTGCATTGCTCTTACGGACAGATAGGCTACACCGTTCATTTCCCTTATACCAATATACCGGAAGTGGAATACGATTGGGAAATGGGCAAACTGACCATTGACGGCGAGAAATGGAAAAGTTATTTGCGGAACGAATAATAATAAATATCAATATGGCACAGAATTTTTATACCAAATGGCAGGACGCTATACTTGCAGATGCAGGAGACTATGTTTCAAAAGAGTACCGCAGTTTCCAGACAGCATTGGTGCGTGAGATTTCCAAATATGCCGCAGCCGTTGGTGCAAAGGTGGCTTCCAATTCAAAAGGGCATTATGACACCTCCTGCTTCATTGAGCGCAACGGCAAGTTCGTTTACATCAGCCACTCTTCCGGTCTGTCACGAATGGGCAGCGGCGTAAGAATTGAACTCGATTCGTTTCTGATACGGACAGCTCAAAATGGAAAGGACTACCGAGGGGGATGTAACCAGTATTGCGACATAGCAAATTTACAGTCTATGATAGACGGTTTGTTGGGGAAATAAACTGCAAAAAAGATGCGGAGCCAACCAGTTCCGCATCTTTTTCTTTCCATCCTTACCGGCGCATACCGCTGCCGTATTCTGCCTCTTGTAGTTCTGCCCGATACTCTTCCAGCTCGTTCAGCTTCTCGTTCACGGCTTGCAGATTGGCATCCAGCCCGACATTGTGGTCGTAAGGGAAACGATGCTGCGCGACCAGCCCGGCATTGGTGGGTTGCCCGACATCAAGCGTATCGGATTCCTTGTTATATTCGACATATAGCACTTCACCGTTCGGCATCTCGAAGGCCGGAATCTTTTGATACGCCAAAGCGGAGAACTGTTCCGCCGCCATCTCCCTGGCAACCCCTTTTATTGTATCTCCGGCGATATCGACACCGTAACGCCGGATATGGTCTCGGATTTCCTGCTCCGTGAATTTCAACATCACCTCGTAGGTTCCCCCGACACTCCCGTTGTACACGACAGCGAAATTCTCATCCTCGGCAATAAGGCTGTCACCCTTGTTGTTCGTGGCCGATAAATAAGTATGCTGTTCGTTGATGCCATTGCCGTCGTAATACTCCTTGGCAAGCGTCAGCAATCCCTCGTAATCGCCTTTCTCCCGAAGTTCGTCAAGCTGCCTCGTGTCATCCGAAAATTGGAGATACGCAACAGAAGAATAAAATGTATTCTCCTTTGCTGCCGCTCCGTTTTCCTGCTTCTCGCCGACATTTTGTTCCAGTTCTTGCGCTATCTTATCCACCTTCTGGGTAATCATCGAGGTTGCCCTTTTCACGTCCAGAAGCGTTGTCTTGATGAACTGTGGCGATTCCTTCAGCTCATCAAGCCAACCTTTAAGATACGCGCAACTGTCCTCCTTGATATGCTTGGTCATGCCGTAACGCTGTGCGACCAGTGCGCTGCCTAACTCTGCCACCAGTTCCTCACGGGCATATTCAGGAGAACCGAAAGTAGTCGGCTTGAACCTGTCAAGTACGTTTTCCGCTCCGGTGGAGTGCGTCATCTCGTGGAACAGTGTCCCGTAGAACGATTCTCCCGATTTGAACTGCTCCTTTTCGGGTACGATGATTTCGTTCTTCGTGATGGAATAGTAGGCGTCATTCTGATATTTCGGCGTAATCGGACAAATCCACAGGTTATCCCTTATCATCGTATCGACTGGGGCAAAACTGAAATGCTCGCCCTCCTCGATTGCCGGACGCGAATTTTCTCGCTCCAGTTTTTGCCACAGCTCCGGTCTCGCTTCCTGCAAGTTAGTTTGCGCGACATTGAAGACCCGGAACACCTGCATCTTCGGATAGACATTGTATTGTTCCTTTTCGTCATCGGAGAGTTTCTTGTAATCGTCATACTTGATTTTCTCCTTAGTCTCCTTATGGATACAAGTGAACGTGGTGAGCATGACCGGAAAGGATTTTTCACCACGAAGCACGGAGACACGCGGCAGTTCCTCTCCATCCTTTCCGGGCTTATTGAGCTTCTGAACACAATCGAACGTGCAGAAACGGGGAATCTTGTACCCTTCTTTCTCGCAGTGCAAAAGCAGCATAAAAGCATTCATCCCGTTGTACTCGCGCCCGTGAAGGTTGCGGGGCCACTGTAGCGTACCCTCCGTAAACCAAGGCTTTTTCCAGTCCTTTTGAATGCCCTCGATTTTCTCGATCATCATTTCGGCGAACAGGTCAAGAGCCTTGTCCTCGCTGTTCGGTCCGTCGGCATTCTTCTTTCTGTAACCGGCCATAACCCTTATTGATTATAGTTAGACGAATCCGCCACATATTGCGTCAGTTCCTCCATCTTGCAGGAAAGGTTGATTTTCCCGTTGTGTGCCGACAGGTTCATTTCACCTTTGGCATCCACCTTTACACCCGGCTGCAACCACGCTTCGCGCTCCTTACCGAAACAGAAGAAGCGCACCCACTGGTACTCGAAGCCGTCATCGACCTTCTCTGCGCTAAACGCCGAGAACACCGTATAAGGCTGGTCTTTCTTATCCCTTTTTTCCTCGATGTTCTGGCCGACCTTACCACGAAACACCAGCTCGCCCTTGACGCAATCCGCATCATCCGTAGCGGCATTGCAGATTTCATCGGCGAACAGGTTGAAATATAGCTTGTCGCCCCGGCGTTTGAGATACATCGTACCCCTCACTTCTACACGGGAGCCGTTCCGATAACCGGCGGCTTCCTCCTGACAGCCCTCCTTGCGGACATCCACCTCGATAGTGTGCCCGCCACCCGTCGCCGGAATCTGTACCCGGAGCGGAAACACCAGAAATTCTTTCTCTTCTTTATTCTTGCGAACCGACGCATCGCGGCCGATAACGCCGCATACCGTAACATTACATTTAATCATCTGTTTTTTGTCTTTAATGATACATGGATCATCCGGACAAGTGATACATGGGTTGATTGATGTTGAACTGTTGTAGAGTGCGGTCAGTCGGGTGCGCGTATCATCGCCCAGACCATCCATCCGGCGATGGCTAATTGCACGCCCACGACAACGAGCGTCCCGATCCATCCCAACAGCAGGTAGCAGAACCGGAGGTGCAACGCAAGGAGGGAAACTCCCGCCAGACACTTGCATAGCTGTATCATCACGCATTTTATCATATCGCCATGCCTTTATCTTCGCAGGTTTTCCGTTTGTCCCTGTTGCCGGGTCATCCCCTGCTCAAAATTCTGTGAGGCCGCTTCCGACAGGATAACCGTATTCAGCATACCGGTTACACGCATCTGTTTGGCCTCTTCCGTGAGTGTACCGTTGTTCAACGTGGCAGACAACCGGTTCAGCTCGGAAGCGGTCAGCTCCCGCGAGACATGCAGTTCCCCGTTGTCCGCTTTCAGAATGGCCTTGCCGTTCTCGCCGATAGTCAGGTCGCAGTTCTTCATATTCGGCAACAACGGCTTCAGGTCGATGGTACGAAGATCCATCGCGGCGGATATCGCCGTCTTCTGTTCCTCTTCCTCCCGGTTATCAATCTGTGTGGCTAAAAGCATCAGGGAGGCGAAAGCGGTCATCGCCATCTCCACAATCGGGTCGTTGCATCCCGATATTCCCACACCGCTATCCTCCGACGAAAGGAGTTTTTTCATCCATCCGTCTGGCGAAAGGTTCTTTTCAGGCACGGTATCTTCCGCCGCCTTGTATTTGACGAGCAGGTCATTTCCGTTGTGCAGCATTTGCAATTTGATATGTCCTTTCTGTGCGATTTCAGCCAGATACGCCGCAGGGTCTATATCCCGTTTCGTCCCGTCGGCATAGATATTCTTCACACCGAAATGCAGATGTTCCCCGGTCGTCCGTGTCCCCGTATTGCCCGATGTGCCAAGCCGTCCGCCTGCCTGTACCGTATCGCCGACCTTGACGGAAATCTCCTTGAGGTGCATATAGGTACATTGTACCTTGCTGCCGTCCGTCCGAGCATATTCCACCGTCAGCGACTTGCCGCCGGGTGTATTCTTGTTCTGGTTTACCGCCACGACCTTGCCGCCGCTCTCCGTAGCCAGTACCGCGTCGGCTTTGCAACGGATATCCACGCCCTTGTGCATCTGTTGCTTTGTGCTGTCCAACGGGTCTTGCCGTGTTCCGAACGGAGAGGTAATGAACAGAAATTCCTCCCGTTCCACCGGGAACGAATACCCCGTTCCATGTTCCGCACTCTCGGAAGTCTGGAGCGGATTGTGTTCCACCCCGAACTGCCGGCCTTGTGCCGTCATCTCCTGCATCACCTGTCTGTCATACTTCTGCAAGCCGTTCTGCTCAATGATTTTCTGCAGGTTCTCGGCATACTTGCCGCCTGTGGCGTAACCGGCTTTCTCAATGCTTTGTGCCCAGCCCTTGTAATCGTCCGGGGAGAGTTTGAAGCAACCGGCATAGCGGCTGTTCTCCTTCAAAAAGCGGGAATGATGCTCGTATGAATCACCCACGCTGTCATAGCTGCAGAACTTTTCATTCGGCTTATCATCGGTGTAGATTCCGTATTTGCCGCCTTCGGCAATCCACGAGGAAGTTGCCTTGATGCCGAAATGGTTGTTCTCGTTCCTTGCCAGACGGCTCTGTCCGTTGCTGCTTTCCAGTATGCCTTGCGCCAATGTGACGGAAGCCGGGATGCCATACCTTCGCATCTGTGCCATCGCATAATCTGCGTATTGCAGTGCATATTCCTGATTCTTGGTCATAATCGTCACTCCTTATCTATGAATACCCCTATGTGTTTCCTGCTCGTCCTGCCGTTTATCCTGTAGCTCTATCTCACTGATGGCGACACGCTCACCAGCACGGACAAGTTTGGGCAGATAGCTGTCCAGTTGCGTCCTTGGGAACTCTGCGAAAGCCGAAAATCCACGTTCCGGATATTTCTTCATCGTAATCCCCAATATATCAGCTCCCTTTGCCGCATCCTCATTATAAAGCCGATAGACTTCTCCTGCACGAATCAGATACAGGGCGTCGGGATGCTTTTCCTTGAGGTTGTCCCAAAACTGCCGTTTCGGAGACATATTTTCATCATTCGTCTCTTCCGACCGATTTTCCGCCACCACCTCATTCTGTTGCCGTACCTGCTCTTCCGCTTTCTGTTCCCCGACGGATTGTCCCTTTTGCAGCACATCGGCAAACAGCGTAGCCGCCAAATGCCGCTTGTAGCCGTCACGGTCTTCCGCCACCCACATCCGTTGCCACTGCTGTGGAGTGACGCTGCGGGGCTGCAGCTTTTGTCCGTCGATGGTTGCCACACACTGGATTCCATCCTGCCTGGTCTTGAAGATGGCAACACGCTGAATACGGTTCAGGTCAATCTCCGGCGTATCGCTGCCGAACAAATCCACTTTCAGGTCGGGTTTGACCTCCGCCAGTGCATAATACTTGTGCGCCAGCTCCATCCGTACCTTGTCGATGTTGTCCATCGCCTGCTTGAGCGTGGAGAAAAAACGGTTCACATCCTCCTTGTCGGGATAGACGCTGTACCCCTCCTTGTTTTCCGGCTTGATATAGAGTGCCCAACGGTTCTTGTCATCCTGAATCATCTGCACGGCATCGAACCCGACCTCATTCGCCCGTCTGACAGCTTCCGACACGTCCAGCGTGGAGAGCTTTTCCAACGTGTAGTTCCTTAACCGGGCCAGTGTCACCATTTTTTCATTGAAATAGCTGTCATCGGGTCTGTAACCCAATGCACCGTCAGTATTATAGAAACGCACCTGCTCGATACCCTCTTTCTGCAATGCCCGTTCGATACGCCCCTTGTTCATGCCGGGAATCTCGTTGTTCGCCTCGGTCGAAGCTCCTGCCGGCAAAATGACATCCGCCGATTTCGCCTCCCGGTCGATGACGAGGACGATGCTTTTCGCCGCCTTGTCCGGGTGCTGGCGGATTTCATTCGCCACAAAGTAATGCTTGGGCATCTGTTCCTGCATGGTCGTGGTCTGCCGTCTGTTTCGCAGGGTGGCGTACTCAATTTTCTCGCCCCGTTCCGCTTTTCGGATAACATCAAGCGCATTGTTCACGTCGCTTTCGAGAGCGTCCATTATACACGGGTTTTCCTTGAACTCCCGACACCAGTAATCCACCGTCTTCAGGCTTGCATCGGACAAACGCGCGGGCAGTCCCAGTTCCAACATCTTGATACCCGAAGCCAGTTCCACAACCAACCTTTCATATTTTACCGCATCCTCTGACGGAGCCACACCATTCTTCATGACCATGCCTTCACGGGCAAGTCGTTGTTGATGTCCTGTGGCACTCACGATCTGCCGCAAGGCTTCCTGCACATAATCGTGGTAATGCTCAAAATCCTTTTGGCGCGGCATATAGACCGCATCTTTGTCCGTCTCGTAATGAGGAACTCCGCTACCGTCCGAGCGCACGGGAACGAGGTTGTCCCGCATCTTCAATAGAAAGTCGTTGAACCGAGTGCGCAACCTGCGGTTGTCCGCCTCGGCATATCCTCTTTCCTGAACACTGCCGTCCTGCTTTACCGCATCCTCGTAAGCCGGCTTGTCCACGTAGGGCAACGTCGTCTGGTCGATATTGAAAAGCGTGCGGATTTCTCGGTTGTGGACACCCTTGAACTGTGCCTTCTGCTCTTCGTCCAATTGGAGATAGGCGGTACGGTCGATGGTTTCATTCGGATTGTTCCGGTTGACATACTTGTTCCAGTTATAGAACAGGAACGGTACGCCCTGCTCATGCTCCCGTACCGCAGCCCCCCGTGCCTTGGTTTCACTGTAAAGCGTGAACAGGTTGGTCTTGCATCCGTTATTGTCCGAATGCAAGGCCATAAAGAGGGCATTGAACGGGCTGGCCGAGACCCCTTGCGGATAGAGCCGGGGAAATCCCTTGCCCGATACGTTGAGCCAATGGCCGCCGGCGTTCGATGCCCCGCCCAGTGCGGCAGACAGCAGTTCCGTCTGCTTTTCTTCGGCTTTTTTTTCGATTTGCGACTTTTCTTTCATATCATCATGCTTTTATTGTTCATGGATTTATTGGATGCCCCGTGTGCGCACAATCGTCTCCCGCTGTCCGTCGTCGTAATTCTGCGAGGCAATATGGCGCAACTGGTCGCTCTTGGCAAGCACGGCGTTCGCCAGCGTGTTCAGCGGCAATGCCCCTGCACGGTAAGCCTCCGCGACGGTCGGCGTGAGCTGGATGGTACAAGGCACACGGTCTATCGTGGCGATGAGCGTGCTGCCTTGCAGTACAGGGTTTACGATACGGGAATTGAGCGGTTCGTCGGGATAACGGCGGTACTGGTTTTCCGTATGCACGTCGGCGGACGGCATGGGACGCCCCAACGCCTCGTGTCCAGCCTTGTTCAGCAAGTTCGCGCCGCCCAGACCGACAAGGAGCATCTTCAGCAGCGGGTTACGCACGAACAGACCGGCCACAATACTCGCTATCGGCAACAGGTTGTCCCCAAAGCGCAACGATTGCGTCTTGCCGGTAAAAGCTCCCAGCAGGATGTCGGGCAGCATGGCCATGACATATCCGAGGTTGCCCGTGATATCGCCCAATCCCTCTAATCCCAATGTACCGAGCAATCCGCTCCATCCGTTCGTGTTGGTCTGCACAGCCTCTCTCTCTTGCTTTTCTTCCTCATGTGGAATAACCACCTGCCGTTCCTCTTTCTCCACTTTTTCCCTCTGTTCCATTTCCGGCTGTGTTGATTCCTTTGTGGATTTTACAGCCGTTGCATTCTTATATTTCTCCAAATGCTTCAAATAGGCTTCTTCCTGTCCGGGAGCGACGATGAGCGGCACATCCTTGTACCGTTCGGCACGTTCATTTTTCTTTTCAGGGTGTCCGGGCTTTTCGGACATTTGGAAAGGGGTAAACTTTGGTGTCTGCATCCACTCCAAAAAATTAAAGTTCATCACAGGTATTTTTTTCTTCAACTGCTCGTTGGCCGCCACAATAAGCGCACTATCACCCGTCTGTACTGTTGCAGCCTCCTTACGGAAGTCCGTAAACACGTTCCGTTCGCTACCGAACACACCTTTGCTGATACATTGCTCCACAGAGAGCTTGGGCGACTTTTCAGGCTCGAAGCGTGAGGCGACTGCCGAGATAGCCACGTCCGCCCCGACAAACTTTGCCAATGTCGCCCACGAACCTGCGCCACCCATCATGACGGCATCCGCCGTTGCGCCCAATACCCGACCCGCACCTTTTTCCCATCCTTTCGGACGGTAGGCCGCTTCGCCCCGTGCCTCGATTTCCTCAGCAAGCGGCGAGCGGTTCAAGGTCTGCGAAAGTCCGAGCAAGCTTGATTCTGCGGCTTTGCGGATGATGTAGTCGG
>ENA-OPAH01000798-OPAH01000798.1-human-gut-metagenome-genome-assembly--contig:-NODE-798-length-23307-cov-15.930114_pt1 | contig 23307 bp, 15 predicted proteins | sample MGYA00241050_ERZ501416 | MGnify/ENA primary metagenome ERZ501416 (study PRJEB25962, sample SAMEA2042632) | human gut metagenome | biome: human gut; feature: human-associated habitat; material: faeces... | reverse complement strand
GATTTTCCTGGAAGTTTATTTTTATAGGACAATTTCTTTTCTGCTATCATTCATCCATTATGCTATTATCTTCCTGTTTATTATTTTATATGTGTTGTTTTTTATAATAAGACTCTTCGCTGGATGGCGCTACGCCGGTCGCATTTTCAATGCGGTAAGTGCGAGGGAAGGCGATCTCAGAGTTCCGTAGCCCGAACGCCCTCCCTCGCGCTCCCACCCCGTTGGGCACGGAAGGAGTTCTGCGTTGTTGTGTGTGCTGCGTTGTTGACTTTTGTCTGTATGCTGCGGTACTCAGAATGGAACGTTGTGCCGATCTGGTTTCTGTATTCTTCGGTACTTATGGTGGTACGCTGTGCCGATCTGGCTCCTGTACTCTTCAATGTTTATGATGGTACGCTGTGCCGATCTACAATCTGGTTCTGGGATTCTTCGGTACTTATGGTGGTATACTGTGCCAATCTGGCTCCTGTACTCTTCAATATTTATGGTGGTACGCTGTGCCGATCTGGTTTCTGGTTTCTGGATTCTGGATTCTGGATTCTTTGATGTTTCTTTGATGTTTGCTTTGATGTTTGCTTCTGTCCTATGCTCTGGCTTTTTTCCTGTCGGCTGGAAGCGTCAGCCAGAGGAAGGTGGCATCGCTCCGGGCTGCTGCGGAGGAGGGGTGATTACTGCTTGGGCTGCGGGAGACGGCGTTATTGCGGCAGGGTCTGCTGTCTGAGCCGCAGGCGAGTTCTGGCCCTGCCGCAATGCTTTTAGCCGTCTCACGGAGTCCTAGTAGTATCCCCCGACGGAGTCCCTGCCCGGAGCGATGCCACCTTCCTCTGGTGTCCCTCGACCACATCCCCCCCGGACCAATGCCACCTTCCTCTGGCGTCCCTCTCCATCCTTCTCACAAAACCTCAAAAGCATCCCCGACTGCATCCACCGAGCGATACCACCTTCCTCTGGCGTCCCTCGACCACATCCATACACACAAAAAAAGCCCGGCATCTTCATATTCCAAAGACACCGGACTCCCATCAGTCATATATAAGCTGGAAATGAGACTCGAACTCACGACCCCTTCATTACGAGTGAAGTGCTCTACCGACTGAGCTATTCCAGCTTGTGCCAAACACAACTGATATTATACCGTATTTTACAAAAAATGCAAGCACTTTTTCCTACAATCCACTCAAATCCTCACCACCCCAATCACCACCAACCATATTCCCATTTAATTCACAAACCATCACTCATCCCCGGAAGCCCCCTTCCTGCGAGAAGCCACCCGTTTCACAACCTTTACCGCATCCTTTACAGCCACAGATTTTTCAACCACCGTCATTTTCGCCTTATCCATACGCTTTCCCCTGCTTTTCCCCGCAGTCTTTTTCACATTTCCTTTCTTCACAGAGCTTTTCTTCACCTCCCCCTTCTCCGGTGTACACCCAAATACCGCCACACCATAAGCCGGAAGCTTCAGCTTCAAAGAAAACTCCCTGTTATCACACTCCATATGAACAGCCGCTTTCGCCCGTGCGTTCACCACACCCTGTCCGCCAAACTTTTCACTGTCACTGTTGAAAATTTCCTTATATTTCCCCGCAAAAGGCACACCAACCCGGTAACTGTCATAAGATACCGGTGAAAAATTACACACCGCAAGAATCGTTTCTTCCTGCTTTTCCGTCTTACGAAGAAACGCAACCACATTCTCATCATAGCTGGTAAACTGGATCCACTCAAACCCATCCGAATTACCATCCATTGCATACAACGCCGGATGATTCCTGTAAAGTTCATTCAGATCATGCAGATACGCCCTCATTTCCGGCCCCACATCCCCATCCGGCGCAGTCATCTTCACACCCGGATGAAGCATCAGATAGCCATACGCAGCACGCAGCTGAGCATCCTTCTGCCTTGAAGATCCCGGAAGCTTCTCCAGAAACTCTTTTAACGTACCCACATCTCTCTTCCCCAGAGTCAGTACATAATGCTCACTATATGCATACATCATGGAAAGCGTCAGCTGATCATAATAATTTCGTCTGTCCAAAGGCTCTGCTTCCAGGTAAGAAAGAAGATCCTTTGTCCAGCCACCACTCCATTTATAGTCAAACCCCAGATGATCATTCTCCACACTGTCTGTAAGCTGCGGCCATAAACCATCCTCCTGTGCGATCAGAAGAATCCCCGGATACTGCTTCTTCACAATAGAATTCAGATGCTTCAGAAACTCCAGTGCCTGAAGATTCTCATTGGAACTATAAAGATTAGCCGTCCACTGTCCCGCCTCTCTTCCAAAATCCAGATACAGCATCGCATCTACATCATCCATCCGAAATCCGTCCACATGAAATTCATCCAGCCAGAAAAACGCATTAGAAATAAGAAAATCTTTGACCATAGGACTTCCGTAATTATAAAGCATGGTGCCCCACATCGGATGAACGGCCATAGCCGGATCCTGTACTTCATAAAGAGGAGTTCCGTCAAATTTCTCAAGCCCTGCATCAAACCGCGGAAACTGAGCCGGTGTCCAGTCCAGGATCACGCCAATCCCTGCCTGATGAAGATCCTCCACCAGTGTCCGGAAATCTGCCGCAGTCCCAAAACGGGTAGTCACAGCATAATACGCAGACGTAGAATATCCTCCTGAACTTCGGTCAAGATACTCCATCACCGGATGAAATTCTACATGCGTATAACCGGTTTCCTTCAGAAACTCCACCAGTTCACCACTGTTTTTCCACTCTGTTACATCCGTTTCATAAATAGAAACCGGAACTTCACGGCTGGCAAACCTTTCACGTTCCTTCATCCACGCTTCATCCTGCCATAAAAAATCCCCCAGCTCTGTTACAACAGAAATCACAGACGGCGCTCCCTGAGTTCCATTTCCGTAAGGATCAGACTTCCGCTGTACATCGCCGCCTTTGATCTTGATCTCATACTGGTAAGAGGCCCCTGCCTCTACACCTGGAACAAAAAGCTCAAAAATTCCGGACATTGGCATCCGATGCATCGGAAGACGCCTTCCATCCCACCTGTCAAAATCACCGACCACACTGACACGGATTGCATTGGGTGCCCAGACAGCAAAATATGTTCCTTCTACCTCGCCACAGGTCCCCGGATGCGCTCCCAGCTTCTCATATGCCTTGTAATAGACACCGGCACAAAAAGCTCGTTCCTCCTCTTCCGTGATCTGGCATGGACATTCATACGCATCGTAAAAAGTCTCTTTCCTGCTTCCTCTTATCACACGGAAACGATATTCCGGAATCCTTTTCAGTGGAAGCATTACAGCATAATAACCAGCCTCATCTTCCAGGATCATCGGATAACTCTTTTCCCCTACAACAACCTCTGCAGCATCCGCTCCCGGAAAAAATCCCTGGATCAGAACGCCATCCTCTGTTACCCTTGGCTGCATCACATCACGAGGTGATGCCTCCTCCCCATAAACGATCGCCTCGATCCGGGGCCAATCCATATATTCATACGCTTTATCAGCCATAATCGTCTCCTCCATCATATTTGTTGTTTTATAGACTAAGTTTACCACCATTTTACAGAAAAATAAAGATAACAGTTCTAATCTTCGCAAAAAGCACCACAAGTAACCGGTAACAGAACAGAAAATAATTCGATTTGGTCCTTCCCAAAATCATATGTAACGATTATAATATGAAGCAGAATATGAAACAAATAACTTATCAGGAGGAATCATCAATGGAAAACAGACAGTATGATGTAACAGCTCTCGGCGAGCTTCTGATCGACTTCACAGAAAACGGTGACAGTTCCCAAGGAAACCCTACTTTCGAGGCAAACCCGGGCGGAGCTCCCTGTAACGTTCTTGCCATGCTGAACCGTCTTGGCAAAAAAACTGCATTTATCGGAAAGGTCGGAAACGACATGTTCGGCAAGCAGCTGAAGGCTGCCGTAGAAGAATGCGGCATTGATACCAGAAATCTTGTCATGGACGATGAAATTCACACTACCCTTGCTTTTGTACATACTTACCCGGACGGAGACCGTGATTTTTCTTTCTACCGTAATCCAGGTGCAGATATGATGCTGACAAAGGATGAGGTAGATGCCGATCTGATCCGCAATTCCAGGATCTTCCATTTCGGCACACTTTCTTCCACACATGAGGGTGTCCGTGAAGCAACCCGCTATGCTCTTGACGTGGCAAAAGAAGCCGGATGCATCATCACCTTTGACCCGAACTTACGCCCTCCACTCTGGAAGGATCTGAACGATGCCCGCAAAGAGATCGAATACGGCATGGAACGCTGTGATGTACTGAAGATTTCTGATAATGAAGTGGAATTTCTTTTTGACACAACAGATTATGACAAGGGTGCTGCCCTTATCGAAGAAAAATATCATATCCCGCTTGTGCTGATCACAATGGGAAAAGACGGAAGCCGCGCTTATTATCGCGGACGGAAGGTCGAGGCTGCTCCTTTCCTTCAGGAAAAAACCATTGAAACCACCGGTGCAGGAGACACCTTCTGTGCAAGCACCCTGAATTATGTGCTGGAACACGGTCTTGAGGATCTCACTGACGAAAATCTCGCAGAGCTGCTTACTTTTGCAAATGCAGCAGCTTCTCTCATCACAACAAAGAAGGGAGCACTCCGCGTAATGCCTGAAAGAGATGAAGTTCTTGACTTCATTGCATCCCGCAAGTAGTGTATGTTTTTCTTTTATTGAATTATTTTTTTGTTTATTGGCTTTGAAAAGCTGAGAAAACACCGCAGGGGGAGAAAGCACTCAAAGTTACGAAGCCCGTTTTTCTCCCCCTGCACCCCCTCTTTCCGGGCACGTACCGCGGAAACAGCGCTTCGCGCCTATCCGCCAATTGTTGTGTGTTCTACATATTTTCCCTGTTATATCATATATTTTTATTAATGTCTTATCGTATAAAAATTTACAACCAATATCATTACGCATATTATATTTGCACATTATATTTGTATTTGATATATTTACATTTAATATATTTACATTTAATATATTCGCATTTGATATATTTACATTTAATATATTTGCATTTGATATATTTACATTTGATTATTTGATATATTTGTATTTGATATATTTGAATTTGATATATCTGCATTTGATATATTTACATTTGATATATTTGCATTTGATCATTTAATATATCTGCATTTGATATATTTACCACTCAAATTCACTTCTATATTATTCCAAAAAATCCGCAGATGTGCCCCGCACATCGAGACCTGCCAACGCCCTCCCACCCTCACTCTCGGCTCAACCTTCCACATCCAATACCATCACATACCTATAACGGCCTCAAGACTTTTTCACTCTCAACAACCCCTTCAGGCCGTTCTCCTCCATCGGCTCAGACTTTCGTTCCCAGCACCGTCGCATACAGACACAAGTCAACCAAACTCCCGTCCTCCACAACCAAGCACTCCTAAAAAAAAGCCCGAGGGGTGTGCAGAGGGGCCGCGGCTTTGCGGCCCCTTTGCGGTTTTCCTTTTTCCTCAAAAAAATACTGTGCGCCATTCGCCAAAAAAGCAAACGCCACACAGTATTTAAAAAAAAGTATTTCTAACCTCTTGTTACTTTACTTAACAACACGCACCCTGTACATTCCCTCAATCTCCTTGAGTTCATCCAACGCCTTAGCAGACGCCGCACTCTCAAGATCAATAAGAGTATAAGCAAACTCCCCTTTACTCTTATTCGTCATATCCGCAATATTCAATCCCTCGGATCCAAGGATCTTGGTAACCTGACTGATCATATTCGGTGTGTTACTGTGCGCAAGAGAGATTCTTCCAACAGCCACACAGGTACCCATATCACAGTTCGGATAATTAACAGAATTTTTGATATTACCATTCTCAAGGTAATCACGGATCTCTTTTACAGCCATCTCTGCACAGTTTTCTTCAGATTCCTCTGTAGACGCACCAAGATGCGGAGTTACCAGAATACCCTCGCGTCCTGCAACTGTCTCATTTGCAAAGTCAGTTACATACTTCTTAACCTTGCCACTCTCAACAGCCTCGATCAGCGCATCCTCATCAACAAGAAGATCTCTTGCAAAATTCAGAAGAACTACGCCGTCCTTCATCTTATCGAAAGCTTCTTTGTTGATCATCTTCTTAGTGCTGTCAAGAAGCGGCACATGAATGGTGATATAATCGCACTGGCTGTAGATCTCATCCAGGCTCTTGCTGTGCTTAATGGTTCTGGACAGGTTCCATGCCGCATCAATAGAAAGATATGGGTCATAGCCATATACTTCCATGCCAAGACCGCATGCTGCGTTTGCCACCATGGCTCCAATGGCTCCAAGACCGATGATACCAAGCTTTTTGCCGCTGATCTCGCATCCTGCGAACTGTTTTTTCTGCTTCTCGGCAAGCTTGCCGATGTGCTCTTTATCTTTCTCCTGTGCAACCCACTCGATACCTCCTACGATATCTCTGGATGCAAGGAGCATACCTGCAAGTACCAGCTCTTTTACGCCATTTGCGTTAGCTCCAGGCGTGTTGAATACAACAACACCCTTCTCTGCATACTCCTTAACCGGAATATTATTGACGCCTGCACCTGCACGTGCAACTGCACAAACGCTCTTCGGCAGCTCCATGTCGTGCATTTTTGCACTTCTTACAAGGATTGCATCACACTGGTCAGCGGTCTCTGTTTTTTTATAATTATCGCCAAAAAGTTTCAGACCTTTTTCAGCGATAGGATTCAGGCAATGATACTGGAACATTATGCATTCTCCTCCTCGAATTTTTTCATGAATGCAACCAGTGCCTCTACGCCGGCCTTTGGCATGGCATTGTAGATGCTGGCACGCATTCCGCCAACAGTACGGTGTCCTTTCAGGTTTACAAGTCCTGCTTCAGTTGCCTCTTTAACAAACTTGGCATCCATTTCCTTGTCACCGGTTACGAACGGTACATTCATAAGAGATCTGTCTTCCGGAACTACAGTTCCTTTGAACAGCTTGCTGGAATCCAGGTAATCATAAAGGATTTTTGCTTTTTCCTCATTGCGCTGTTTCATCACTTCCAGACCGCCCATCTTCTTCAGCCATTTAAATACTTTTCCGCATACATAGATGCAGTAAGCATTCGGCGTATTGTAAAGAGAGCCTGCGTCTGCATGTGTCTTATAAGTAAGCATGGTTGGGGTTCCCGGAAGAACATCCTCTGTGATCAGATCCTCACGGATGATCACGATAACCATGCCTGCCGGTCCGATGTTCTTCTGAACACCGCCATAGATAATACCATATTTGCTTACATCCACCGGCTCAGACAGGAAGCAGGAGGATACATCTGCTACCAGAGTCTTACCTTTTGTGTTTGGAAGTTTTTTGAATTTTGTGCCGTAAATGGTGTTGTTCTCACAGATATATACGTAGTCTGCATCCGGGCTGATCGGCAGATCACTGCAGTCCGGGATATAGCTGAAGGTTTTATCTTCAGAAGATGCGATCTTGTTTGCTTTTCCGTATTTCTGAGCTTCCTGATAAGCTTTTTTTGCCCACTGTCCTGTTACGATATAATCTGCGACCTTGTTTTTCATGAGGTTCATCGGGATCATGGCAAACTGCTGGGATGCTCCTCCCTGAAGGAAAAGTACCTTGTAGTTATCCGGAATGTTCATAAGCTCGCGGAGATCTTTCTCTGCAGTATCAATGATCTCCTGAAAAGCTGCACTTCTGTGGCTCATTTCCATAACAGACATTCCTGTGCCGTTATAATCCATCATCTCATCCGCTACTTCTTTGAGTACTTCCTCTGGAAGCACTGCCGGTCCGGCAGAAAAATTATACACTCTACTCATGTTTCTTCATATCCTCCTCGTCAAATACATCATCAAGGTTCGCACCAGCCGGTACCATCGGGAACACACTCAGATCCTGATCGATCCAGCAATCCAGAACGACAGGTCCCTCTGCTGCCAGTGCCATCTTAAGTGCAGGCTCCACATCCTCCATCTTTGTCACACGAATGGCTTTTGCACCCAGCGCCTCTGATAATTTCACAAAATCAACGGCGTCATCCAGTACTGTGGAAGAATATCTCTTTCCATAGAAGAGCGTCTGCCACTGACGCACCATTCCCAGTACATGATTGTTCATAACAATCTGGATCAGCTGTCTGCCACAGCGTGCAGCTGTTGCCAGCTCATTCATATTCATACGGAAGCATCCGTCACCTGCTATATTTACAACTGTTTTTTCCGGTCTGCCCATCTTCGCGCCAATTGCAGCGCCAAGGCCGTAGCCCATGGTTCCAAGGCCGCCGGAAGTAAGAAGAGTTCTCGGCTCTTTGTATTTATAATACTGCGCCGCCCACATCTGATGCTGTCCAACATCTGTGGAGATGATCGCATCACCGTTGGTCAGCTCATAAAGCTTCTCTATAATATACGGACCTGTAAGCTGTGTGTGATCATAATTCAGCGGATATTTTGATTTCAATTCCTGGATATGTGCGATCCACTCCGGATGTTCTTTCTTCGGAATTTCCTCCAGAAGGCGTTTCAGCACTTCCTTCACATCACCGATCACACTGGCATCCACTTTGATATTTTTATTGATCTCCGCAGCATCCACATCGATCTGAAGGATTTTTGCATTATGTGCAAAAGTTTTGGTATTTCCTGTTACACGGTCACTGAAGCGTGCACCGAGAACAATAAGAAGATCGCACTCTGTTACGCCAAGATCGGAAGCCTTGGTTCCGTGCATACCTACCATACCTGTATAGAGAGGATCTTCTCCCGGGAAGGTACCCTTGCCCATCAGAGTATCGCAGACAGGAGCCTGGATCCTGCGAGCCAGCTCACGTACTTCCTGGTCAGCACCGGAGATCACACATCCGCCGCCAACAAAAATAAACGGTTTCTCTGCCTCTCTGATCATTTCCAGTGCCTGATCAATATCTTCTTTACGGATACTTTTGATCTCACGGTTAACCGTAGCCGGATGGCATGGCTCATATTCATATTTCATTCCTGTGATATCCTTCGGGACATCCACAAGCACCGGGCCGGGTCTTCCGCTTTTTGCAATATAAAATGCTCTTCTTAACGTATCTGCAAGATCTTCGATATTCTTTACGATGAAACTGTATTTTGTTACAGGCATTACGATACCTGCGATATCAACCTCCTGGAAAGAATCTCTTCCCAGGAGTGGTCTTCCTACGTTTGCAGTAATGGCTACCATCGGTACGGAATCCATGTATGCAGTCGCGATCCCTGTTACCAGGTTAGTTGCTCCTGGACCGGAGGTTGCCAGGCAGACACCTACCTTTCCGGTCGCTCTTGCATAACCGTCAGCAGCATGGGATGCACCCTGCTCGTGGGAGGTCAGTACATGTGTGATCTCATCTTTGTATTCATATAAGGCATCGTAAACATTCAGGATCGCGCCGCCCGGATATCCAAATACGGTATCAACGCCCTGTTCCTTCAGACATTCTACGATGATCTCTGCACCTGTAAGCTGCATATCTTTCGTTCCTCCTTATTTTGCTTTCGGTACTTCCAGGATCGCACCACGGTTTCCGGATGTTACCATGGAAGCGTATCTTGCCAGATATCCGGTTGTCACCTTCGGCTCTCTTGGCTGCCATTTTTCTCTTCTAGCCTGCATCTCTTCATCTGAAACCTTGATCTCCAGTTTCAGCTCCGGAATATTGATGCTGATGATATCGCCTTCCTCAACCAGTGCGATCGGGCCGCCTACTGCTGCCTCCGGTGATACGTGTCCGATAGCGGCTCCTCTGGATGCACCGCTGAAACGTCCGTCGGTGATCAGGGCTACGGAAGAACCAAGTCCCATTCCCACGATGGCAGATGTAGGGTTCAGCATCTCTCTCATTCCAGGGCCACCCTTTGGTCCCTCATAGCGGATGACCACAACATCTCCCTCTACGATCTTACCGCTCTTGATGGCAACAATTGCGTCATCCTCGCTGTCAAATACACGTGCAGGACCTTCATGTACCAGCATCTCCGGTACAACTGCAGAACGTTTTACAACACCACCATCCGGTGCAAGGTTTCCTTTCAGTACGGCAAGTCCGCCTGTCTTTGTATACGGATTGTCGATAGGGCGGATAACATCCGGATTCAGGTTTACACAGTTTTTGATATTCTCACCTACTGTTTTTCCGGTTACTGTCATACACTCTGTATGGAGAAGTCCCAGCTTGTTCAGCTCATTCATGACCGCATAGACACCACCGGCCTCATTAAGATCTTCCATGTAGGTCGGGCCTGCCGGTGCAAGGTGGCAAAGGTTCGGGGTCTTCTCACTGATCTCATTTGCAAAGCTGATATCAAAGTCCATTCCGATCTCATGTGCGATAGCCGGAAGATGAAGCATACTGTTTGTGGAGCATCCAAGTGCCATATCTACTGTAAGTGCATTTAAAACTGCCTCTTTTGTCATAATGTCTCTTGGGCGGATGTTCCTTCTGTACATTTCCATTACCTGCATTCCTGCATGCTTTGCAAGACGGATACGTTCAGAGTATACTGCCGGGATGGTACCGTTTCCTTTCAGTCCCATACCGAGAACCTCTGTCAGGCAGTTCATGCTGTTTGCAGTGTACATACCGGAACATGATCCGCAGGTCGGGCAGGTTTTGTTCTCGAATTCTTCCAGATCATCTGCTGTGATGGTTCCTGCTGCATAGGAGCCTACTGCCTCAAACATACTGGAAAGACTGGTTTTGTGTCCTTTTACATGGCCGGCAAGCATCGGGCCGCCGCTTACGAATACAGTAGGAACGTTGATCCTTGCCGCTGCCATCAGAAGGCCAGGTACGTTTTTGTCACAGTTGGGAACCATGACCAGAGCATCGAACTGATGAGCCAGTGCCATGGCCTCTGTGGAATCTGCGATCAGGTCACGTGTTACAAGGGAATATTTCATTCCAACGTGTCCCATTGCGATTCCGTCACATACTGCGATCGCCGGAAATACAACCGGTGTGCCGCCAGCCATTGCAACGCCGAGCTTTACAGCATTTACAATTTTGTCAAGGTTCATATGTCCCGGTACGATCTCGTTATAAGAACTTACGATTCCTACCAGTGGTTTGTCCATTTCTTCCTTTGTCATTCCAAGGGCATTGAACAGGGAACGATGTGGTGCCTGCTGTGTGCCTTTTCTTACGGTATCACTTTTCATTTTTAAGGTCTCTCCTTTTTATTCTTTACGATAGGATCCGGTATCTGTTTATAGACTTCCTCTTCCAGGTACCGGTTTTTTCTGTTCTGTTTCGTTTTCTTCTCTCTGTCCCGCTTTATTTATGCAATGGCATCTGCGATCAGATCGCCCATCTCTTTGGTTCCGACAAGCTTGCATCCGTCAGACATGATATCTCCTGTTCTGTAACCCTCTGTAAGAACGTTCTGTACTGCTGTTTCCACAGCATCTGCTTCTTTATCAAGATCCAGAGAATATCTCAGCATCATAGCAGCGGAAAGAATGGTTGCGATGGGGTTTGCCTTGTTCTGTCCTGCGATATCCGGTGCTGAACCGTGGCTCGGCTCATAGAGACCAAGCTTTGTCTCATTTAAGCTTGCGGAGGAAAGCATTCCGATAGAACCGGTCACCATACTTGCCTCATCAGAGAGGATATCTCCAAACATGTTTTCTGTAAGGATAACATCAAACTGCTTCGGATCACGTACCAGCTGCATTGCACAGTTATCAACCAGCATATGCTCCAGTGTTACATCCGGATAATCCTTTGCCACATCCTCCACTACACTTCTCCAGAGTCTGGAAGAATCAAGAACATTGGCTTTATCTACACTCGTAACCTTATTTCTTCTCTTACGTGCGATCTCAAATGCTTTAATGGCAATACGGCGGATCTCATTCTCATTATAAGAAAGAGTATCTACCGCTGTGCGGACTCCGTTCTCCTCAGTAGTCTTTCTTGCTCCGAAATAAAGACCTCCTGTAAGCTCTCTTACGATGATCATGTCAAAACCATCTCCGATGATCTCATCACGGAGCGGGCATGCATCACGAAGCTCATTGTAAAGATAAGCCGGACGAAGATTTGCAAACAGGTTCAGCGCCTTACGGATTGCAAGAAGACCTGCCTCCGGACGTTTGGACGGCTCCAGCTTATACCACGGGGATGTCTTGGCATCACCGCCAATGGAACCCATCAGTACTGCATCAGAAGCTTTTGCCTGGGCAATGGCTTCCTCTGTAAGAGGTACTCCGTGAGCATCAATGGATGCCCCTCCTAAAAGAACCTCTGTGTATGAAAATTTATGACTGTATTTCTCACATACTCTGTCTAAAACTTTTTTGGCCTCGGCAACAATCTCCGGACCGATTCCGTCTCCCGGAATCAGGGCAATCTTGTACTCCATTTTATTCACTCCTCCGATTTCCCCTGTGCTGTAAAATTTTAACGCACTGGTGTGGATAATTGTTATTATCATAACGCACTTTTCGACGGATTTCAACCTATTAAATAGATAAAGTTATTTCCGGAATGCAAAAAATAAACAGTAATTCCCTGTTTCTGCCGCCACAGAGACATACTTTCGCACACAGAAAAAAGAAAAACTGCCCTACCATTCCGGTACAGCAGTCTTTCTTTTTTTATCATATTCTGTTTTTCCTGATGATCTTCTCAGAATTTCCCGCTGGAACCACCGAAGGTATCACCGGAAGATGAGGTATGGGTGCTGGAACCACCGTTATTATCCTCATTTTTCGGTTTTGCGGATTTTGATACCGTACTGTAGAGGTAAAAATCATTACTTCTGGTCACATTCATACTGCCCTGCCGCACATAAGAAGCCGCCCGATCCTGTTTTCGCACAGTTTTCAGCTTTCTTCTCATATTTCCGGTCACCAGTAATCCTGCCACAAGCCCCACAGCAAGAGCGATCAGCAGGTTTATCCCAACCGCAAAAGGCTCATCCGGAAGGTTTTCCACATCGTATGGCTCTGCCTCATCTGCCTGCGTGATAAAATCATCGCATTCCGTGGCAAACTTATGAAACGCTTCGTTATAATCACCGTCACTTAAATAAGGCTTCACCTGATCCATGATGTAGGACTGTCCGGCATCCGTAAACACTTCTATCGCATATCCGTGTGTTGCAATGGCCCAGTTACGGTCTCCCATATCCAACAGGAATAAAATACCGTCACCATTTTCCCCCTGTCCATATCCATGGTCAATAAAATAATCCTCCGCATACGCCTGGGCTGTTTTTCCCTCAAGACTGTTAACGGTAACGACCACAACATCTACCTGATCCCGCTCACTGATCTCATCCAGAGTACTGCTCAGGCTCTCCTGCTGCTCTGCATCCAGAAGTCCCGCCTGGTCATCCAGACGGCTTACGGTGCCTGCCCATACTGGAAAAGCACATGCCAGACACAAAAGGATCGATATCAAAAATACAGATATTCTTTTTTTCATGGCATCCACCTCCCTACAAAGCCCAGATCAGATACAGGATAATATAAGTGATCACACCCACGACCCCCGTTGTTCCCAGGAACCATCGTGCAAAAGCGTTCTTGTCTGTAGGCAGATTTCCCACAAATTTCCCTGTCTGACCATTCATGGCAAATATGTAATTATCACCCTTCCACTTCGTCTGCAGGATCCATACGGGATATAACGCATATTTCGTTGTCCCGTTATGAAGCCGGATACTGGTATTCTCCGGTACCACACTGGCGTATCCTCTCACCGTATCCCGGAATGCAGCCTCTGTGCTGCGGCGGATACGCTCATTGGCACGTTCCTCACACTCGCTGGCTGTCACATCATATTTATCTGCAAAATATCCAGCCAGATACGCAGTCTGAAAATCCACCGCTTCTTTGAAATCAAAAGGCTCTATAGACTCCATCAGATCATTTTCCATGCTGGCAGAGCCATCCACCGGTACATGATCAAAACCAAGAGAACCACTTCTGTGTACTGCATAATAGCTGGTCTCCGTATAATCATAATCACTATCGCTCCAGAACCGGGTCTTTGTTGCACGGTAACGGATATCTGCGTCTGCGTCTGTGTCATACAGCCAGAACGGAACGTAAATGCCCTTAACCTCGCTGATATGATTCTCTGACTTAAATGCTTTCGGCAAAAGTCTCTTACCGGTAAGATGCTTTTTCAGCCTCTCCTTTGCCGCTTTCTTGTCCAGCTTAAACGGGATCACATAATCCGGCTTCAGTGCACCGGACAGCTGCCCGGTCATTACCACCGGACTTCCGCAAAACGGGCAGGCCGTTGCTGCCGTGTTGGCATCTCCCACGATCTCACCGCCACAGGACTTGCACACATAGGTACGCAGCCCCTCACTCTCCCCGTCCTGCCACTCACTGCCGGCCTCATCCGACCAGCTCATATCCTCAGGCTGCTCTTCCTCCACAGTCTGGGCATATTCCGATAACGTCCCGACATCAAACTCCGTATCACAAAACGGACACTTCATCTTCTGCACAGAACTGTCAAACTCTATGGAGCCACCACAGCACGGACACTTAAACTCCTGCATCTTCGCCATATATTCACCTCACTTCATCATTCTGTATCCAACAACCGGCAGGAGTTACCCTGCATTTTGCTCCTGACCATCTCTCTTTCTGATCTATACTGCATCCTCCGGTCCGAACGGATCACCGCACTCCGGGCAGAATTTCGGTGGATTCTCCGGATCTGCCGGTTCCCATCCGCACCTGCTGCAGCGATACTGCATCTTCTTCTCCGGTTTCTTCGCTCCGCAGTTCATACAAAACTTGCCTTTATTCACCGTACCGCAGGAACAGGTCCAGCTGTCCTCCACCGGACGCGATGCACCACACTCCGGACAGAATTTTCCCGAAGAAACCGCACCACAGCTGCAGGTCCAGGAACCAGCCGCAGCCCCTGCTCCGTTCCCTGCCGGCGAAACCGGCTGCGCTGCCTGCTGCTGTACACTCTGCTGCTGCGCCTGCTGTTTCTGGCCCATCTCAAACAACTGCTGCGCATTCAGACCACCTGCATTAGCAGCCATACCCATGCCCATAAAGCCAGTCATAGCCCCTGCTGAATTAGAAGCCGCAGCCTTCATAGCATCCGCCTGGGCCCCGGTCAGAGTAGCCGCAGCCATAGCAGGATCACGCATCATAGCCGTACGCTGAGCCTGCTTGATCATCTCGGCATCCTCATCCGGCAATGTCACAGAACCAAGTGCCACACTGACCACCTTAAGCCCACGAAGCTCCTCCCACTTGGCAGAAAGCACCTCATTCATGGCATTCTCCAGCTCCGTATTATGAGTCACGATCTGATTCGGACGCATCTCCAGCTCCGAAAGCCTTCCGAAAGCAGGCTGCAGCGCACTGATAAACTCAGCCTTCAGCTGTCCGTCCAGCTCCTCCCTGGTATACTCACGCTCCACATTTCCACACACATTCGTATAAAAAAGAAGGGGATCCGCGATCCTGTAGGAATAAACACCATGACACCTCACAGCCACATCCACATCCAACCCGATCCTGGAATCTACAACCCGGAACGGGATCGGATTAGCAGTACCAAACTTGTTATCCACAAGCTCCTTGGTATTAAAATAATACACCCTCTGATCCTTACCCGTATCACCGCCAAAAGCAAACCGCTTCCCGATCGTATCAAAGGTCTTCCTGATACCGTCACCCAGACTACCAGAAAAAATACTCGGCTCCGTAGAAGCATCATACGTATACTCTCCCGGATCCGCACAAACCTCAACAACCTTCCCCTGTTCCACGATCATCATACACTGCCCATCCGCCACAGCGATCCCGCTGCCGCTGGAAATAATATTATCACTCCCATGCTTATTGGAAGACCTAGAAGAAGACCTCTTCGTCCCCTTCACAACCATCACTTCTTTATCCATAGCCTCACAGTAAAAAAACTCCTTCCACTGATCCGCCAACGTACCACCCGCTGCACCCACAGCCGCTCTGATAAGACCCATAAATCCAACCCCTTTCTGAAAATTCATTCTTATTTATAATTTTACGATATTCCAAAGCTATCGTCACTCTCATTTCTGATAGTAACATCATTATTACACGAATTTTATCAAAAATCCACTTATTTCTATACAATATTACAATTGTCATATTGTAATCTCAGCCCAATCACACTCACTACATATCCCCACCCTCAGGCTGACAGCGCAGCGCCTCAGCCATCCTCAATCCCACCCCAGCCACATCTCCCTACACATCCCCACTCCCAGGCTGACAGCGCAGCGCCTCAGCCGTCCCACCAAGCAAACGCAAACTCAGCCCTTGCAGTCGTCCAGCGCAGCGCTGACGACCCACAACCTGCCGTCAAACGACACTATTTCTCACCGGAAGCACCAGCCGGGGAAGGGGATGCTGGATGGCTCTGCTTCTGCAGGAGGGGAGCTGATTCTTGGACGGCGGGAATCTGCGTTGTTTTTCAAAAGTCCGCTGTCTGAGCGGCAGCAAGCCGCGAGTTCGGACTTTTTAAAAACGCTTTTAGCAGATTTCCGGTGTCCTAGAAGCCAGCCCCCGACGAAGCCGCAGACCATCCAGCATCCCCTTCCCCGGCGTCCCTTCATCCGTTCATCCCCTCCCCATCCCATCCACATACAAAAAAAGACACCGCGTCACAAAAAACGCAGTGCCTTCACATATTCACGTTATTGCGAAAAGATCATCAAGCAGAAGCCTGATCAGCCTTCTCAACCTCAGCAATCGCCTGCTTCCTCATAGGAATACGGCAATTCTTATTATTACCAAATTCAACAATAACATCTTCCTCAGTCATATCAATAACAACACCATAAAAACCACTGGTAGTAACAACACTGTCACCAACCTCCATGCTGTTCAACATAGTCTGAGTTCTCTTCTGCTCCTTCTTCTGCGGACGGATCATCATAAAATACATAATTCCAAACAGAACTACGATCCAGACAATACCAAGACCCGCGCTAAGTCCGCCAGCTGCCGCTGTAGATGATGCGATCATTTCAAATTCCTCCTGCTAAAAACAAATAATCTGCGGTACCCCCGCCGTTACTGACCTCTAAAAGTGTCACTTCGTACTATCATACACAAAAACCAAAAAACCTTCAAGAGTTTTCTTATAAAATCAAAGTAATTTACACAAATTTTATAAATAAAACTTACCGGTTCCCGTTGATCCTGCCTTCCTCAAAGCCTTCCAGACGCATCTTCTTATAAGCCGCAAAATTCCCTGCATCCAGCGCATCTCTGATCTCTTCCATCATATGATTATAGAAATACAGATTATGCAGAACACAAAGCCTCATGCCAAGCATCTCCTTCGCCTTCAGAAGATGACGGATATACGCTCTGCTGTAATGACGACAGGCCGGGCACTGGCACTCCTCATCGATCGGTTTGGAATCCAGCTCATACTTTGCATTAAAAAGATTCATCTTGCCATGGTTGGTATACACGTGACCATGACGGCCGTTACGGCTGGGATATACACAGTCAAAAAAGTCAATACCACGCTCAACCCCCTCCAGGATATTGGCCGGAGTACCAACCCCCATAAGATACGTCGGCTTGTTCTGCGGCAAATGCGGAACCACCTCATCCAGGATCCGGTACATCTCCTCATGACTTTCACCAACTGCAAGGCCGCCCACTGCATAGCCGTCCAGATCCATCTCCGCGATAGCCTGGGCATGCTCAATACGGATATCTTCATAAACAGCCCCCTGGTTAATGCCAAAAAGAAGCTGGTTCTTGTTAATGGTATCCGGCAGACTGTTCAAACGAGCCATCTCATCCTTGCATCTTTTAAGCCAACGTGTTGTACGCGCTACCGATTTCTGTACATAATCCCTGTCTGCCACACTGCTTGGGCACTCATCAAAGGCCATTGCAATGGTAGAGGCCAAATTTGACTGGATCTGCATGCTCTGCTCCGGTCCCATAAAAATCTTATGACCATCGATATGAGAGTTAAAATACACGCCCTCTTCCTTGATCTTACGAAGCTTCGCCAGCGAAAACACCTGGAATCCGCCGGAATCGGTAAGGATCGGTCTGTCCCAGTTCATAAATTCATGAAGACCTCCCAGCTGCTTTACCACCTTGTCGCCAGGGCGCACATGAAGATGATAGGTATTGGACAGCTCTACCTGTGTACCGATCTCATGAAGATCCACAGTGGAAACTGCACCTTTAATTGCTGCAATTGTTCCTACATTCATAAAAACAGGAGTCTGGATCGTTCCGTGGACCGTCTTAAACTCGCCCCTTTTCGCTCTTCCTTCTGTTGTGATCAGTTTATATTCTGCCATTTCATTTCCCTTCTAAAAACATTTTAAAGTTGTCTCTGCCCGGCATCTGCGTTACAGGTACGCCATAACCAGCTGTCGATGCAAATATCTTTCAAAACTTTTAGTCAATATCATAACACATTTTTTTCTTTACGGCTACTGATTGTTAAACTTTTACATTGCCATTTTTTAAACGATATCGTATAATATAGAATATTCGCTTAAAAATCCTTTATAATAAGAAGAAACAACTCCCATCTGACAGAAATGTCAGAGTCGGGCAACCCCTATATAGATACAACGAGGAGGAAATCAATTTTTTATGAAGAAACACACACTTGGAATTGACATTGGTTCCACCACTGTTAAGATTGCGATCTTAGACGAAAACGATACGCTTGTCTTCTCCGACTATGAGAGACATTTTGCAAATATCCAGGAAACCCTTGCAGATCTTCTTCAGAAAGCTGAGGATCAGCTTGGTGAACTGACACTCTGTCCGGTCATTACAGGTTCCGGCGGACTGACACTTGCCAATCATCTGGAAGTACCTTTTGTACAGGAGGTTATCGCCGTATCCACTTCCCTGCAGAAGCTGGCACCAAAGACAGATGTTGCTATCGAGCTTGGAGGCGAGGATGCCAAAATCATCTATTTCGAAAACGGAAATGTAGAGCAGCGTATGAATGGCATCTGTGCCGGCGGTACCGGTTCCTTCATTGACCAGATGGCATCTCTGCTCCAGACCGATGCACCAGGTCTTAATGAATACGCCAAACATTACAAGGCACTTTATCCCATTGCGGCACGCTGCGGTGTTTTCGCAAAAACAGATATCCAGCCACTGATCAACGACGGAGCAACTAAGGAAGACCTTTCTGCCTCCATTTTCCAGGCAGTTGTCAACCAGACCATTTCTGGTCTTGCCTGCGGTAAACCGATCCGCGGACACGTTGCCTTCCTTGGCGGGCCTCTTCACTTCCTTTCTGAGCTGAAGACTGCTTTTATCCGAACCCTGAAGCTGGATGATGAACATATTATCGCACCAGACAACTCTCATCTGTTCGCAGCCATCGGCTCCGCCCTGAATGCAAAGCAGGATGTTACCGTTTCCCTGACTGAACTGAAGGAACGCATGCGGACCACCATCAAGCTGGATTTTGAGGTAGAACGTATGGAGCCGCTTTTTGCCACAGAGGACGACTACCAGGCTTTCCATGACCGTCAGAGTGCCTACAGGGTAAAAACCGGAGATCTTTCCACCTATAAGGGAAAATGCTTCCTGGGGATCGACGCCGGTTCTACCACAACAAAAACCGCGCTGGTAAGCGAAGACGGAACTCTTCTTTATTCCTTCTACAGCAGTAACAACGGAAACCCGCTGAAAACCACCATCAACTCCATCAAGGAGATTTACAGCCTTCTTCCGGAAGATGCAGAAATTGCTTTTTCCTGCTCCACCGGTTACGGCGAAGCCCTGATCAAAGCGGCACTTCTTCTTGACGAAGGTGAAGTCGAAACCGTTTCCCATTATTACGCAGCTGCTTTCTTTGATCCTGAAGTAGACTGCATCCTGGATATCGGCGGTCAGGATATGAAATGTATCAAGATCCGTAACCAGACTGTTGACAGTGTACAGCTCAACGAAGCATGTTCCTCAGGCTGCGGTTCCTTTATCGAAACCTTTGCAAAATCTCTGAACTACACAGTACAGGACTTTGCAAAAGCAGCTCTTTTTGCAAAACATCCCATTGATCTTGGAACACGCTGTACTGTATTTATGAATTCCAAGGTTAAGCAGGCCCAGAAGGAAGGCGCTGAGGTTTCCGATATCTCCGCTGGTCTTGCCTACTCCGTTATCAAAAACGCCCTCTACAAGGTTATCAAGGTTTCCGATGCTTCCGAGCTTGGCAAGCACATCGTTGTACAGGGTGGTACCTTCTATAATGACGCAGTTCTCCGCAGCTTTGAGAAGATTGCCAACTGCCAGGCCATCCGCCCGGATATCGCCGGGATCATGGGTGCTTTCGGTGCTGCTCTAATCGCAAGGGAGCGCTATCAGGAGGGTGAAAAAACCTCCATGCTTTCCATCGATCAGATCAACAGCCTCCAGTACACCACCTCCATGGCAAACTGCCGCGGATGTACCAACAACTGCCGTCTGACCATCAACAAATTCTCCGGCGGCCGTAAATACATCAGCGGAAACCGCTGTGAGCGCGGACTTGGAAAGGAAAAGAACAAGGATCATATCCCAAACCTTTTCGATTACAAATATAAGAGGCTCTTTTCCTATGAACCACTTTCCGCAGATAAGGCTACCCGTGGACAGGTTGGTATCCCACGTGTTCTGAATATGTTTGAGAATTACCCGTTCTGGTATACCTTCTTTACAGAGCTGAAATACCAGGTGGTGCTTTCTCCTACTTCCACACGTAAGATCTACGAGCTGGGTATTGAGTCCATCCCAAGTGAATCCGAATGCTACCCGGCCAAGCTTGCTCACGGACATGTCACATGGCTGATCCGTAACGGTGTGAAGTTTATCTTCTACCCATGCATCCCTTACGAACGCAACGAGTTCCCGGATGCGGTCAACCATTATAACTGCCCGATCGTTACTTCCTATGCGGAAAATATCAAGAACAATGTGGACGAGCTCAGTGATCCATCCATCACCTTCCGCAACCCGTTCCTGGCATTTACTTCCGAGGATATCCTGACAAACCGCCTTGTGGAAGAATTCCAGGATATTCCTGCTGCCGAGGTCAAAGCTGCTGCCCATAAGGCCTGGGAAGAACTTGCAGCCGTACATATGGATATCCAGAAAAAGGGTGAAGAAACCCTGCAGTACCTGAAAGAAACCGGCCGCCGCGGAATCGTTCTTGCAGGCCGTCCATACCATATTGATCCGGAAATCCACCACGGTATCCCGGATATGATCAACAGCTACGGAATCGCCGTATTTACCGAAGACTCCGTTGCACACCTTGGACATCTGGAGCGTCCCATCCGTGTCAACGACCAGTGGATGTATCACTCCCGTCTCTACTCTGCCGCAAATTTTGTAAAAACAAGAGAGGATCTGGATTTGATCCAGCTGAATTCCTTCGGATGCGGACTTGATGCCGTTACCACCGATGAGGTTTATGAGATCCTGGATGGAAGTGACAAGATCTACACCTGCCTGAAGATCGATGAGGTCAACAACCTGGGTGCGGCAAGGATCCGTATCCGTTCCCTGATCGCTGCTATCCGTGCAAAACAGGCACAGAATAAAAAAAGGAACATCAAGCCGGCTTCCATTGAGAAGATATCCTTTACCAAGCAGATGCGTAAGGAGTACACCATTCTCTGCCCGCAGATGTCTCCATTCCACTTCGGAATCTTTGAGGCTGCTTTTAAAGCATCCGGCTATAACCTGGAAGTCCTCCCCAACGACAACAAGCATGCTGTTGATGTGGGCCTTAAATATGTAAACAACGATGCCTGCTATCCGTCCCTGATGGTTGTGGGACAGATCATGGATGCTCTTCTTTCCGGCAAATATGACCTGAACAAAACTGCAGTCATCATGTCTCAGACAGGCGGCGGCTGCCGTGCCTCCAACTATATCGCATTCATCCGCCGCGCCCTGAAAAAAGCCGGTATGGAGCAGATTCCGGTTATCTCCCTCAACTTAAGCGGACTGGAGAGCAACCCTGGCTTTAAGCTGACACTGCCGCTGATCAGGCGCATCGTTTACGGTGCCGTATTCGGTGATATCCTGATGAAATGCGTATATCGCATGCGTCCTTACGAGCTGGAAAAGGGTATCGTAAACCGCAAGCACAAGATCTGGGAGCAGCGCGTCATTGCCTTCGTAACAGGCAGCAGCGTCAGCCATGGTACCTTCAAAAAAATGTGCCGTGAGATGGTCCATGATTTTGATACGATCCCGATCTCCGATGAGAAAAAGCCTCGCGTTGGTATCGTAGGTGAGATCCTTGTCAAGTTCCTGCCTGCTGCCAACAACCACCTGGCAGATCTTCTGGAGGCAGAAGGGGCAGAACCGGTTGTTCCGGATCTTATCGACTTTATCTGCTACTGCTTCTACAACCAGAATTTCAAGGTTGAAAAGCTTGGATTCAAGAAATCCAAGGCAACCATCGCAAATCTTGGTCTCAGAGCCATCGACTGGCTGAGAAAAACAGCAAATGAGGCTCTGGAGCAGAGCCGCCACTTTACACCGGCCGCAGATATCCGTGATCTTGCAAAAATGGCTGCACCCATCGTTTCTGCCGGAAATCAGACCGGTGAAGGATGGTTCCTGACCGGAGAGATGATGGAACTCATCCACGGCGGTGTCCCGAACATCGTCTGCATCCAGCCTTTTGGATGCCTGCCGAACCACATCGTAGGAAAAGGTGTCATCAAGGAAGTTCGCCGTGAGCATCCGGAAGCCAACATTGTTGCCATCGACTACGATCCAGGTGCCAGCGAAGTAAATCAGCTGAACAGGATCAAGCTTATGCTTTCCACAGCACAGAAGAATCTGCATAAAGACGATAAAAAAGACGCATAACAAGAAATGCAGGTTACAAACATCTTTTTCCAAAAAAACAAATTCAAAGCTGCACAGCCGCAGGATTTCTGCCGGCTGTGCAGCTCTTTTTATTTCAGATATGATTCCTGTCAGACAGATTTTTTCTCTGATCCATCACTCTTCACAGGAGGCTTTGCACGGAGCATCAAAGTTCGGGTTAAAGGCATAGAAATTTTTGGCATCCAGCTGCTCCTGCACGGATCTCAGTGCTTCACCGAAACGCTGGAAATGGACTACCTCTCTTGCCCGAAGGAAACGGATGGGATCTGCAACCTCCGGGATATTTTTCACCACCCGGAGGATATTATCGTAGGTGGAGCGTGCCTTCTGTTCTGGGGCGACTTCGTAAGAACAACATTACACAATATAATATGAAGATA
>ENA-OPAH01000792-OPAH01000792.1-human-gut-metagenome-genome-assembly--contig:-NODE-792-length-23468-cov-3.410669_pt1 | contig 23468 bp, 20 predicted proteins | sample MGYA00241050_ERZ501416 | MGnify/ENA primary metagenome ERZ501416 (study PRJEB25962, sample SAMEA2042632) | human gut metagenome | biome: human gut; feature: human-associated habitat; material: faeces... | reverse complement strand
GTTGCTGCTACCGAGTACCGTTGCCACACTTGCCGTCAGTGCCCCTTTCCCGTTGCCCGAAGCATCATCAGGGAAATTGCTGTTATTGAAACCTGCTTGCGCACGGAAAGCGTAGTTGTCATAGTAATTCCTGATGTGCACAGTGGTGCCCGAAGTAGTCACTTTGTTGGTGCATACACCTTGCTCCGTCAGACGGTTCAAGCCGTCGTACTTGTAGTACGTCCAGTTACCGGATGTAAGGGCACGCTGGTTGCCGTCCTGCGAGAATACCAGACGGTCGGCATTGTCATACACCATTTCCATATATCCCGCACCGGGAAGCTTCTTCCAGATACAACGGTTACGTCCGTCGTATTTGTACTGGAAGGCATACTGGTCGAGATTGGCCGAGCTCTGGTACATAGGCTGGAGCACGAAACAAAGATTGCTTTTGTCGTCATACACATAGTAAGTGTCGTGCGTTTCGCTGCCCTTCATCTGACGGGACAATACAACATGTCCCATCTTGTCGGTGAAGGTGTAGCTCACGTTCAGGTCTTCATCGGTGGTCTTGACGACCGAAAGCTGGCCGGAAGCATAGCTGCCGTTGCTCGTCAGTGCGCCTGCACTGCTTACGCTATAGTTGATGCAGTTCAACTGCGCGTTAGCCGTACTGTTGGCCAGATAGTCCGTATTGACGGAATGCCCGCCATGCCATGCGGCTCCCGGTCCGTATTCCTTGACGGTACGGTTCAGCGGAGAAGCCTCGTACACCGGCTGGCCGTAAGGACGCGAGTCGTTGCCATAGTTGCCGGGCGCACTGCTCTTGAAAGAAGCAGGCGCCACATACTCGGCAGACGAGACTATCGGCAGCCAGGAATTCGCGGCACGTCCTGCAACGTCATACTCCTGCAACGTCACCAGATTGCTGCTGCTTGCCGTCACCTTCTTCAATACCGTCTGGAACGGACGTCCCAGGCCATCAAAATACTCCACCTTGTCCAGATATTTACCTCCCGTTTCATCCAGCATGCTACGGGTACGCACATAATTATGGCTGGCATCCTGCGCCGCTGTTGTCAATGCATAACACAACAACGCCATAAACATATATTTTCGTTTCATACAGTTCTTTCGTTTCATTGGGGTTTGTAATTATACTGATATTCATTCACTACCTTTCCATTATGCTCCTTAACCTGGAACAAGCGGTTGAAGTCATCATAGGTAAAGGTCGCTTTCTCTTTATTCGGTTCTACAATTTCCGTAACACCCACAAGCGGGCGATAGAGATAGGTAGTAACCAAAGCATTGTCGTTGGCAAGCCCGTTTCGCACTGTGTTCAGGACAGCTGTAATAGACGCAGTATTCGCATTGGCCGGCAGTTGGCTGATGCTCGCCGACGAGATTTTCTCTACAGCCTCATACGTCTTTCCTTCTATCTTGGCCACCGGATAAAGATTGTTATAGGCCCATAGGAAGCTCACCGGCAAATTGTTGCGTATATAACCCAGCAGCCGGCCTCTCGAAGTGTACTTGCCAAACCAAATATCCTGCACATAGGCTCCCGCATAATCGGCCAGCGTCTTGGGAGTAGTAGAGTTGAATCTCAACGTACGTTTGGGCAATATCATATTAAGCGTATCTTTATATTCCGTCTTCGACGCATTCACCACTTTGCCGGCAGAGAGTTCGACATGTTCTATAGGCATACCCACCATATATTTCCCTTTCATCTTGACGGAAACGGCATCTGTAAAGCTGTTTGCATATTTAAACTGCTTTTCTTTCTCCACCCCATGCTTGTTACTCTTTAAAGAAGAAAGTACCCCATAATCAGTATAGGCATATCTCTCTTCGTCCACTATATTGCCTTCAGCGCGATAGTCGGTAGTCACTTTCTTGCTGAGATAGTACGATTGTGCCCACAGATTGTAAGGCTGCATGGTACGGGTAGGATGGGAATAATCCGGATTGAAATAATAGTTGCGTATTTTCGGTGCCCAAACCTCTTCCGAAGAAGAAGGTGAGTAGGTGTACTCCTCTCTCTTCAGCAGTTTATGATTTTTATCCCTATATTCTACCGACGAAAGTTTACCGTTCTCATAGTCAGGCACCGTAGGAATACCGGCCAGGTATATATCAGTAACCTCATCCGGAACGTTATGGTATCTGTAAGTGGTATATCCCTGAGTATCCATGTCGCCATATGATTCACTGACCGCCGTATATCCCACAAGGTTTCCTCTGGAAAGATTCGTCAAAGGGATATAAGGAGCAGATTGAATCAGTTCATAGTAAGCATTCATCCAGTTTCCTGCCCAACTTTGCATTTGTTCTACATAGACCGGTGCGTTGAATACCGGCTTCACCATCAGCTTTGCATCCTGATATTCAAACTTACGCCAACTCTGGTTACCGTTGCCGTCCGTATTCGTGATGGACTTGATGCGCAGCCCGGCACCCAGGTAATCCTTATCCAAGGGAGCATTCGTTTTGCCTACTATCTCTACCGAAATATTGATAGGATACTCCAACCTTACATTCTGCACTGCCAATGTCACACGATACGTACCTCTGTCCAGTTGCTTTTCAGTGTCATCAGGCCAGGGCTCCATCACATCATAATCGGGAGAAGAGAACAAGGTTCTATAACCATTACCCTCTTTCTTTTCGAGTTGTGTTGTGTAAGTAAGCGACGAAGCAAGATGTTCACTGGGATGAGGTTCGTCATGTCTTCTGCGGATGATAATCTTGGGATTGGCATCGTCCACTTCAAAAGGCTCGCCAATATACATAAGGACAGGAGCTCCGGGTGCTACGGGCGGCATACCGTTGTCTACCAGGTTAAGGGTTCCTTCGCGCAAGGGGGGCATCATAGGCAAAGTTTCAAAACGATGTCCTTCATACTCAAAGGTAGTTGTGCCACCCGTAGGATAGGTGATAGTGCGCAGCGTCCCTATCTTGCACAACGCCTCATTGAATGAACGGTCCATACCTTCTTTAAACAAGCTCGTCTTACTGCTCGGCTTTATCGACTCCGACCAATAAATGCTGGGGCTAATCTTTAAAGAAGCAGTCATTGGTGACGCACCGTTGTAGAATCCCCAGGCATCTACAGACAGAGAGCGTTTGGGCGGCAATTTCCCCATATTGTAATCCATGGTATATACATTGTTCTTCTTCGAACCAGCCACATCATATACCTTCGACAATAACAAACGGTCATCATAACCATTGGTAGTGGCAGCCATTCCGCTAAGCAGATATTTATACTCCAGCATGGTGGTCTTGATAAGGTTACCGGCAGTATCACTCACCTTGATACTCGACAGCTTCTGTACCTTTTTTCCGGTTTCCGCACTCTCTATATCCTCACGATCAGTTGTACCGAATTCTACTTTACCCCCTTCAAAAGTAATAGCCGACAATGTCCATTGCTCTATCTTGGAGTATGAGTAATTGTAGTTGAACTTATTGGTGAAATACTGCGGAGATTGTGAAGACAATTGGCCATTCACTATTTTAGACAAAGATATAACGTCTTCTGTAGTAGAAATGGGAGTAAAAATACTTTCTTTTTTGTAACTAAACGTAATCTTTCCACCGTTGGGAGATGTCACAGAGTCAAGCATCCAGGCTGTTACAATCTGCGGTTCGTTATAGTATGGAAATATATGACTTCTAGTTATATCTGTTTGAAAAAAATCAATGGTATTTAAGAAATAGTATGTGATTTCTTTTGTCGAGAAGGAATAGACATATCCTTCCAAGTCCGTCATGGTCCATGTTTTGTTACTTGTATTGTATACCATCTTTACCACTTTTTCTTGTGTTTGGATGGTAGGGACGGCATTCAGTTGTCGGTTGTTCTTCAATACGTCGAAATACATGGAGCCCGAATGTCCGCCTGCATTGAAGTAAAACATATCAGGTTCGGCATCATAGTCACCTTTGAAATAACCCATATACTTCTCCAAATTCTGGTCGGTCACTTCAAATCTGGGATTGGTCAGCCACGGAGCATCAGTAAGGTTATAGCACCCACGTGCTGCAAAGTCGTCCGTACCCTGCACTTGTCTGACGACGCACCCTCCTGCCTGGAGGGTCCATCCAAGGCCGATCCAAGTAGCTTCTTGTGCAACACGTGTTCCGTCCGTATGGTACGATAGTGCAATGGGGAACTTCTTTCCGTCAAGGTCAATCTCGTAGATCGGGATAGTCAGATTGGCTTGCCCCACATAATTGTCGGTAGGTATCATGCCGAAAGTTCCCAATGAAGCTGCATTGGGAGATACCGGAACAATCCGGAAGTTGGTTTCAGGATGGCCATCCTGCGAATACATAACCGTTGCCTTCAGTAAAAGGAACAGTAATAAAAACAAGGATATTCTTTTCATGATAAATCGTTGTTATTAGAAAAATTATTCAATATGTTTTGCGGGATAAGGGATGGGGGAGCTGTTTTCCAAGCCTCTCCCATTCCCTTGCTGGCTTTTCAGCCTCCTACAGTGGCATCGCCTGCACGCCCAGCACACTGGCTATGGTGGCAATGATGGTGCCCACAATTTTCAAGATATCTTTCCAGGTTTCTTTGCTTATTTTCATAATTCCATGTTTTAAGGATGATTGTTTTAAAATTCTTTACTTACCTCGAAGCACGGACACTGCTTCACCCACTCCCACGGCTCCACCGTCCCATCTCCGTCCAAATCGGGACTGAGGTCGCGGTGGCCGCATACACGGGCGTTCCGGAACTGTTGTAGCAGCTGGTACACCAGCAGGTGCAGGGCCGAACGCTGCTCCGGCGTACGGGTATCCTTCGGATTTCCCCGGGCATCCAGTCCGCCTTCGTAGCAGATGCCTATCGAATACTTGTTGTGACCGCGGCAATGCGCACCGGGCAGTTCCAAGGAACGGGTTCCGAGCACAGTACCGTCTCTCCGGATATAGTAGTGATAGCCCGTCGTGCGGAAGCCGCGACGGCGGTGCTCGGACTCTAAAGCCTCGGGAGTGAGCACATGGCCCTCCCGCGTGGCGCTGCAATGCACCACGATGTAGTTGATTTTTCGCATAAGATTAGTTAGTGATTAATGATTGAAGATTAGTAATTTATGATTTGACGATTTACGATGTACGATTACTTTTCGTATCATAAATGCCTGCATAGGCGCGGTTATTTAGCAGTACGAATTTCAATCGTACATCGTAAATCGTCAAATCGTAAATGGCCTTATCCCAACGGATTTTCACCTTGGTCACCGTCGTTACCGCCCGAGCCACCGTCGTTGCCGCCCGAACCTGCCGTGTCCTGAAGGTCGAAGCGCACGCACTTCACCCCGGTCACCAGCGAACGGGTAGACACCGTATGGTCCAGATTACGCTTGGAGGTGGGCAGAAAACGCACTCGTAGTGTGGACTGGGTAGCCGATACCTTCAGAGGGTCTTCCACACCGTTCATGGTGGACTTCATCGTAAGGCGGAAAGTACCCAGACCGTCCAGCGTCACGCTCTCGGAAGACTGCAGGTGGCGAGTCATCACGGTCACCAGGTTGTCGATGACATTCTTCGAGTCACCCGTAGAGAGGGAAGACAACTCCGCAATCTCCTTAGCCACCTGCTCGGTGTCCACATTCCCCGTCAGCACCACGCGGGGATAGAAAAGCTTCTTGCCCTCTTTGTTGGCAAGAACCGACTGAAATGATTTGTAAATTACTGGCATAGTAGTTTTGTTTTAAAAATTAATAGTTTGTCTTGAAATTCAAGGATTCGTTTTTTTCAAATGAAACAACATTGTTTTATTTTCGTGTATTAAGCTTAACCACATTGCAAAGATAACGCTATCCGGAAAAGTGTGCAAATTAAAAAAACCGTTTTTCTTCATGAAATTATTCACAAATCGAAAACTTTACTTACAGCACAGGCTCAGCAGGTATCGCCCCGGTTGCCGTATCTTGCCATGACTCTCGCGCAAGGCATAGAAGCCCTTCCACAAAGGGTGGCCGATAGCACCGAAATTACTTTTGAGGATAATGGCATACTGCTCTTGCGGAGGAATATGGAACTGCTTCAGATTGAAAAGCAACCCGTCCAGGTTGCGGTCCGTGCCATCCTGCGGCGGTTGCAGTTGCTCTATTTTCCGAAGATATTCCCCCTCCGCGGATGGCACATCCGCGCCCTCAGTGCCCCCGGTTCCGGGGGAACTATGGAGGAGGGGATTTTCTTTGCTGTGTTGTGATGTGCTATGCTCTGCTGTGCTATATGTACCCGATGTCGCATTTTCGGGCTTAAATGCTGCACTTTCGGCAGCGGACGGCACGCTTCCATTGGCAGACGGCACTCTCCCGGCGGCAGTCGGCGCGGCCTCGTCATCGCTCTGAGAATCATCCACCAGACAATAACGTGTGTCTATGGCGGAAGATTTCCGGCGCTTGGTACTGAACAGATACTGCCGCTGTATCTCAGCAGAAGTCAAGATGGCGTATTTGCCGAAAAGGGCGGCATTGAAAATGCCGTACTCCACAGCCAGGGCAAGAATGCGCTTCACGTCGGCAGCCGTCTTTTCATAGAGGCAGGCGGAAAGGTCTTCGTAGAAAAGCTCGTCGGCACACACGTAATAGCCTTCGTCGGCATAAATGCAGGAGAGGGCGCCCAGCAGAATGGCAAAGGAGCCGTCACCCTCACGTTTCATGATGCGGCGCACCAGACGGTCGTGCATGAAGTCTGTGTTCAAGGGGAAATAGTCAAGTCCCCGTTTTTTGATTCTGGACATGGTTTGATGATTAGGGGTTAGTGATTAGGGGGAGAGAGCGGCTTGTATCATTCTATATCACCTGCTTCGCATAGGCGTTTCCGCTTGCGGAGCACGCTTTCGCGCACTACCTTCAAAGCATTCAGAATAAGATACATACGAAGGGTACAGTCCGAAATTTCAGTGATGACCGGATAACGGAGGGGATTGCTTGCTGGAAGTGAGCGACGGTAGCGGGCGTTGCTCATCGCCCTACGGCATTCCTTGCAATAATTGTCGGGGGCAAGCGTACGCTTGTCTACATAAAAAGAATCAACGGGCAGTTCTCTGTGGCAACATCCACAGAAACGAACATTTTTTTCAATAATCTGTTCCATAACCATTTTTTGTTAAGAATTAGTACAATAATATTTTTTCGGCACGCCCCTGCCAAAGATGCTTGTAGGGGCTGTTTGCTGGAAGTATATATCCAGCGTATTCTATCTATACATCCAGCGCGTTGCATCTATACTTCCAACGCACCTCATCTATACATCCGGCAAGGCGGATGCCCATTTTTTCAAATTCGTAAGTATTTTTGCTAAATTCGGATGCTTCCGGATAAAAGACCAGATGTGTATTTTCCATAAATCCCTCCCTTTTATTTGCATTTATAAAACATGATATGTATTTTTGTCCCAACAAAGATAATGCTGTTTTCATTTATAAAACAAACAAATCGGGAATTAAATTCTTAAATAAGACGTAAGACAGTATAAATGAGGAGATAATAGTTTCTGAATAATTTACACGTAAAAACTGAAGAATATGGCGAATGACAAAGACCCGGTATTTTGTGCGGCAGACATCATAAAACGTGCCAAACTGGCGAAAGAATTCAAGACAGACAGCGAACTTGCCGCCTTTCTGGGTATATCACGCTCCACACTGAGCAACTGGAACGCCCGCAACAGCATCGACTTCCCCCTGCTGCTGGGCAGCCTGGACGACGTGGACTACAACTGGCTGCTGACGGGAAAGGGCTCGCCTGCACATCATTCAAAATTCTGTGACAATGACTTGGTACAAGGTGAAGTGGAAATACTTCACACACCGAAAACAGCCGACCCTATGGACGACCGTAGCGTGACCCTCTATGACATCTCTGCCGCCGCCAACCTGAAGACACTGCTGGCTGACCGCCCGCAGTACGCCTTGGGGCGGATTGTAATTCCCAATATCCCTGTGTGCGACGGTGCCGTCTACGTCTCGGGCGACTCGATGTATCCCATCCTCAAGTCCGGTGACATCGTAGGCTTTAAGTCCATCCGCGACTTCACCGACGTCATCTACGGTGAAATGTATCTCGTCTCCTTCGAACGGGGCGGCGACGAATACCTGGCAGTGAAATACGTCAACCACTCGGAACGGCCGGACTGCATCCGTCTGGTGAGCTACAACAACCACCACGACCCCATGGACCTGCCGCTGGCGGCAGTCAATGCAATGGCCATCGTGAAGTTCTCGATAAGGAAGAATATGATGATGTAGAGGGCGGCATTATCACCGGAAATTTCGTAAGAAAGCTCCTGGCAAGGACTATTTAACAAGCAAACAGAGAAATTATACAAAAAAAGCTTGTAATTTATTCTTTTATCTTATTTTTGCGATGCCATAGGCATAATAATAAGTATCCGGAAAAAAACATGCTTATTCCATCCAATAGAACAAAGAGGGAGTGCATTCTTTCAAGGTTATGTTTTCTAGTGCTTTCAGTATGGGTGTTCCTACCTTCCGCAGCACAGAACAATCCCTACAAGATAGACGATGCACTCTACCCCATCTACCAGCGGGCTTCCAAGCAGGCACGCCAGCAGGAGGGGTTGCTGGTGGCCGACACTTTGTATCAACAGGCTCTGAAGCTCGGTGACAAAAAAGCACAATGCCTGGCATACATCATCCCCCTGCAGTTCTATATATCCCAAAAAGATGATAGCAAAATAGAAAAGGCATCCACTGACCTGAAAGAGATTTCACGTGCCAATAACTATCTGCAATATTATTATCACGCTTGGAGCAGCGAAATCATCTACTTCCTGAACCAACAACGCTCATTGCTCGCCTTGCAGAAAGCGGAAAAAATGAAAAAGCAAGCTTTTGCCGACAGATACCCTTACGGTATCTTCAGCTGTATCCGAACCATGGGCCATATCTACAAATCACGCGGAAACTTCGACCTCTCCGCCCAATACTATCAGGAAGCCTTGGACTATATGCTGAAGAATATGCCCGACCAAGATCCCAGCCAACTATACTCAAGCCTTGCCGAATATTACCGTAACACCCAAAAAGATTACGCCACCGCACTGGACTATTGCGAAAAAGCCTTGAAGAGCGCCAAAACAGAACGGAACATAGCCCAAGCCATGATAGAGAAATGCCTGGTACTATTCCGGCAGGGACGTATAGATGAATTCAACGACTGCTATAAAGAAGCCGTACAAATGGCGGACCGTTGCAAGCTCTCTGCCAGCGTTTCCCTACTGATAGCCCACATCAGCAAGAACATACTGGACAAACAGTATGAGCAGGCCCATGCCCACGCTGACCAATTGTCCGAGGAAGGCTTGCAACAACATGCCTACATTTACGAATGCGCCAAAGACTATCCCAATGCCATCAAATATCTGAAAAAATACCACCAGCAGTTGGATTCGACGAACAATCTCCTGCAACTGTCGGACATCGCCGAACTGAACACCCAGATAGGCGCCGAACGCCTGAAAATGGAAAACATACAGGCCACCTCGCGCTACCGCATCACTCTTTTCAGCATTGTCACCGGCTTTTTGCTGTTATCCCTGCTTTTCCTGATGCTCTACCTCCACCGCAAACGTAAAGTCAACCTCGAACTATGCCACAAGAACGAGGAACTTTCCGAAGCGCGCGACCAAGCCGAAGCAGCCAACAAGGCAAAGAGCATCTTCCTGCAGAACATGAGTCACGAAATACGGACACCGCTCAACTCTATCGTGGGCTTCTCACAACTCATCACTTCCCCCGACGCGAACCTTTCCCAAGAGGAAAGGCAGGATTTCTGCCATCTCATACAGCACAATTCCGACCTCCTCCTTACACTGGTGGGGGACATCCTCAGCGCAGCCGAGTTGGAAAGCAACAGATACACCATGAAGATAGCGCCGCACAGTTGCAACAAGCTCTGCCGGGAAGCCATAACCACCGTTGAACACCGCAAGCCCGAAGGCGTGAAGCTCTACTACACCTCCGAAGTGGACGACTGCTACGAACTGAGCACCGACGGGCAACGTGTGTGCCAGATACTCATCAACTTCCTTACCAATGCAGAGAAACACACCACACAAGGCGAAATCCGCCTGCACTGCTCTCTCACAGAGAATCCCGGATACGTCACCTTCTCCGTCACCGATACCGGTACCGGCATTCCCCCGGAATACTCCGAGACCATCTTCGAACGCTTTGAAAAGGCCGACAGCTTCGGGCAAGGCACCGGTCTGGGACTCAATATCTGCCGCCTCATCGCCGAACGGCTGAAAGGGAAAGTGCTGCTGGACAAGGAGTACAAGGAGGGGGCAAGGTTCGTGTTTGTACTGCCGGTGGAGGAAAAAAATAAGAGTTATCTCAAAACTTGAAAGAATAGGTCAGCGAAGGGACGATGCCATAAAGATACAGTTTATAGATACGCCCGTTTCCTACAGAAAAGTGTCCCTGTCTCCCTGCATAAATGGAGAACACATTTTTCCGGCTATAAGCATTGATGATGGAAAGGCTCAAACTGCGGTCTTGCCTGATACGCCACGTCGCCGAAAAGTCCAATTGGTGGAAAGCCGGAGCACGATAACCGTTCCGGGCAGAATAAATATAGACCAGTACATGTTCCGATTCATACTTGCCAATGGGAAGCGTAAGATTCATCCCCGATGCATAGGAGAAAGTGGAAGACAGAGACCAATGTCTGTTCATTTCCCAGTTTACGAACAATTTCAGGTTATGGGGACGGTCGTACACCGGTCTGTACTCCTCTCCTCCTATACGGTTACGCGCACGAGAGAGAGTATAACTAATCCATCCGGTCACGGCTCCTTTATTCTTTGACAAGTAGAATTCCAATCCACACCCTCTGGCAGAACCGGTTTCGACTTCATCCTCTATCCGGTCATTCTGAAAAATATCGGCATTTTTCCGATAATCCACCACATGGCTTGTCCGGCGCATATATGCCTCCAGCGACAATGTATATTCCTTATCAGGAAAATTGTACTCATATCCCAATGCCAGTTGGCGCATGACGGAGGGCTTCAACAGTGCATTGGCAGGCATCCACATGTCCGAGGGGATACCTACCGAAGAGGTGGTGAGCATGTGTATGCTCTGTGCCGCTTGTGTATACGATGCAGAAAACCGGTGCGAGGCATTCGGAATAAAAGAGAGCTCGGCACGGGGTTCGGGCATCACAAATGTCTTGGCTGCATAATAGGCAGAGGCCGGTGCATGCAGTACGGACAGCCTGACCCCGGCATTCAGAAGAAAATGGGGCAGAAATTTATAATTTGCCTCTGCATACAATGCCGCATCCCACAAACTCTTGCGCGGCATTTGCGAAGGAGTGATGTTAGAATCCTTACCAGACTTGCCCACCTCACCGGGCATCGTAGTGAAATAATGCAGGTTCACCCCTCCCTTCAAGGTCAGCAGATTGTTCTGATACCTCTCCCAATCCGACTTCAACTGATACGACTGCATGTTCGACTTCCACACATATCTCAATCCGTCCGACAACGATTTATACTTATAATAATAGTTGCTGAAGACAGCACTCGTATTCACATTCGTCTTATCATTCAGTATATGGTTCCAACGTATGGTAGCCGTGGCATTTCCCCAATCCATCCCATAGCCTTTCACCAGCTTGTTGAACACGGTATGGTCGCCTCCGCTATACAAGGAAAAGAACATCCGGTTCCGAGCATCCAGCGTTCTGTTCACTTTGGCATTGACATCATAAAACCACATCTGCGGTTTGGATGTCAGATTACTTCCCAACAGTCCGGCTACTACCCCCGGATATCCAAACCGACCGGAAACCAGATAAGACCCTTCTTTCTTCTTCAAAGGGCCCTCCAACAACACTTTCGAGGCTATCAGCCCCAAGCCGGCACTCCGTTCACGTTCCTTGCTGTTGCCTTCGCGCATACGCACGTCTATGACGGATGAAGAACGCCCGCCATACTTCAACGGGAAAAACGATTTGTACAAGTTCACCTCGCGGATGGCATCGTTGTTGAACACCGAGAAGAAGGACAATACATGGCTGGGGTTATAAACTACAGCCTCATCCAGCAAGACCAGATTTCCCCATTGGTTACTGCCCCGTACAGAAATATTGTTTGCCCCTTCATTGCCACTCTGCACTCCGGGCAGAAACTGCAATGACTTCATCAAGTCCGGTTCCCCTCCCACAGATGGCAATGCTTGTATTTCCTTTGCTTCTAAAGCAAATTGTCCGCTATGCTTGCGGCTTCCCACTATCTCGATACCTTTCAGCCAATAATCATCGGGAGTCAATGCGATATTCACCACCATGTTTCCTGATAAAGTCAAGGTATCCCTCCAAGTAACATACCCCAACATGGAACATTGCAATATACATTCCCCTTTGGGAAGTGATATGGAATAAAGTCCGTAAGCATTGGTTGCCATACCCGTTCCCGACCTTCGTTCCAGCACATTGGCATCCGAAAGAATCTCACCCGTTTTGGCATCCGTCACACACCCTCGTACAACAACCTTTTGGGCAACCACTGCCTGACAGCTCAAAAACAAAATACAGAAATAAATCAGCGACCGTTTCATTAGCTTTATCTTCTTACGATTACAAAACAACACATCATCTTTCCCCCGTTGCAATGCCTTTTTCAGAAACTGCACTCACACGGAAGCAACCATACGCCCCGCCACTTATATTGCTGCCCACCGATGACGGTGCAGGCGTATAAGCACCACCATCCGACCGAAACTGGCGTATCATCTGGTCGAAAACGTCATAACAACTCTTGGAAATGGTCTGCGCCCATACATATAGGGAATCTCCCATGGGATAATCCCAACCCGGAGGATAACCCAAAGGATTTTCTCCGTCGTCAATCAGAAAATCAACCACATTCTCTTCAAGATACTCATCGCTCAAGATAGAATATCCCCAGAATTGGCCACTACTTAATAGAAACTGAGGATGCTTAAGAGAATAATTTGTATAACTATTTGCATTCAATTGAAACAGATAGTAATTGTCTACTCCAAAGGGATTGATAAAACTGATACAAGGTGCCCATGTATGCCCTTTCTCGTTAAAGTCAAAACGCTTCAATTTCATATCAGTAATAGGCAATGCAGATTCCATTCTTTGAATATCAGACTTATAATGTTTTCCTCCATAAAAAATATCCAACTGATAAGAATGCCCTTCTATACCATAAATCTTGGTAGTGGCATACATACCCCGGCAAGAAATATTATCATGCCCGGGATTCACTGCCACACGTGCAGACTTCTTCTGATAATAATCGTAATAGTCATAAAAGACCCCACCATAGTCATCATACGGATGAAGCACCTGCATTGTGTCCTTAATGCCATCCGTACAATCAGTCACTATCATAGTAGCATCTTCTATTCCTTCGTATTGTCCGTCTTGACCCGATATTAAAGCAGGTTTTCTCAAAAGGAAAAAGTAAGGTGGATTCTCACTGGTTATCACCCCGTTAAAAACAATTCCATCAAGCATAGAATCTGGAATATCAACATCAAACTCCTCCTCACAACCTGACAAAAGAAAAAGCAGACACAACGTCCATATAATACTGAAATACCTCACCATAATAGCCAAGATTTATTTTACAGTTCCAATTCCTGCTTCAAGAGTCTAGTCAGCTCTTCATAAGAATTTGTGATATATATCAATCTGTCATTAATGATAATGGTAGGAGTGGCAAATAGTCCCCGTTCCATCAATTTGTTGATGGTATGATTTACCCTATCATAATTCACCGCAGACAGCAGTTCTTGCTTATATTCTTCGACATCCAGACCCAGTCTACTGGCAGTAGCAAAAACAAACGCAGAATCGACCAAAGCCTCATGTTCAAAAATGGCATCATGAAACTCCCAGAATTTATTGTATTTGACGGCAGCTTCACATGACAAAGATGCAAGAGTAGGCTCATCGGCGAAATTAATAAAGCCGAATCTCACTTTATCCTTGTATTCACTATAAATCTGTTTCAACGTCTTTTCAAAGTCAACACAACGTTTGCAATCAAAGTCGGACGCTACAATAAAAGTGGTAGCAGCATTAAGATTCCCTCTATAATGTACATTCAAGTCACTAATAACACATTGAGGCTGTTTGGGAGGATAAAGATATCTTTTTATATCTGCTTTATTATACAGTGAATCTGCCAAATGCTGAATTACAGCAGCCCTTATATCATTTCTCAAAGAAATATTCCCTTCAATACTTCCTGAAGACACTTTGCTAAGCCTTTCTCTTGAATGGAGGACACGTTCATCTACTGAGCCGAACATCATAAGCAGGCTGTCTTCTTTACCATTTATCATCTCTTTTACATAATCATCAAGAAAAACATTGAACGTTTTCCCCACGGCAGCAGCTTCCTGCTCAATCAGTTTATGCTTAATCAAATCGTCCAAGGCTTTCAACTTTATTTCGTAAGCTGTATTCAATAAATCAAAAGTTTCCTGAGTAGTTAGTCGGGACAACTCTGAAGCACTGATTTCATAGCCATTCACTTCTGCCACAATGCTCTTGTCCCGATTGGAACAAGAGCACAGAAAAAAGAAATATAAAAAAATAAGATACTTCATATCGCTACGGCAGAGGGACTCTTCCAAAATTAGGATGATACAGATTTCTTAACACAAAGTCCTCCTTATCCGTATTCAAGACAACATAATATCTTGTATTATCTGTTCCTTCTATTCCATGCATACCCGATGATATACTTGAAGTATCTTCTTTATATCCTTTATAGTGCTTCAACCAATTTTTGTTACTGGAATCTTCATCATCAACATAAATTATTCCTCTATCAGTAAATGCTGGACCATCCAATAAAACCCCATATGTGATAGATTGTTTTGGACCAAGTCCAAAAGGTGGTGTCCATTGAGGACGAGGGTAAGGAGGATAGGCCCAAGCTAAAGCAGCATTAGTATCCACTATTGTATAACCAGCAAGATCTTTAACTGACGAAAATCTTGTATCAGTACTACTTATGCTATTCTTATTATGCTTATCATCACAATCATGATAACGAACAAGAACATCCATTGTACCACCAAACTGAGAATAATTTATATGATTAACAAGAAATACCCCACCTGGATAATACCTATTTGCTTCAGTCAAACAAAATTTAAAATTCACATTACCATTACCATCCACATATGTATCTCCCACTGGACCTGAAACTTTAGAATTCTGTCTAGTATCTTCTGCATCTAGATGAAGAGTTAACTCTTTGTACGTACCACATGAACCAACCTTGAAAACTCCTACTACGTCAGTTGTTGCGGCATAAGCTGTACGCATAACCCTTTCTTTAGCAACAGACAATCTGTTCATCAATTTCTGTTCATACTCATCCATCGTAGCCTGAATGGCCTGTTCGTCGGCTATTGTCTCAATTTTGGCAGAATCAGCTTCAGCGCTGGCGGCTCTGGTCGACAATTCATAATCCTCGGCAGCCCTGGCAAGCTCTGCATCGTTCTCCAATAAATCGTAGCTGTTGCTGCATGAGCAACAAGCCAGCGCGCCCAAAAAGGCGAACAGCAAATGTTTCTTCATTTTTTCTTGAATTATAGTGTTAGTACGTAAAATCCCCGTATAATACGGTATCTCCGATAGTAATTTCTATACGGTAAGCTTCTCCTTCATTTAATAAACCTGCTAAATTTAGTATTATCTCAGAAGTAGAAGTAGAGTACGAATCAGAAAGAATGGTTTCATTAGTAAAAAGGCTGGTAACTGAAACCTCAACATCAGCAGTACTCTTTAAATCTACTGATATTAATTCGTAATCCGAATTCAAATAAGCAAATACTTCGAATGGAATAGTAGAACGTCCTGCTTTCTCCGGAGAATTTTTAGAATCGTGCTTTTCCAATCTTATTTTCCTTTCATTCTTTTGATATTGTCCTGCATTTACACTCATAGAAATAAAGGAAAATAGACATAACAATAGTAGTTCTCTTGTCTTCATATTAATTAATTCAATGGTTTCGAGACAAAGGAAGATTACTTTCTTATACTAACAAAGAAAAAAGAGGTAATAAAGGTAACAACAACGGGTAACAAAAGTAACAAAGGAGAAGATATGCCATTGATTATCAACAATCAAAGATATGAGAGAACTGCTCAGCATCAATTTTGCCCTTAATACGGTTTTTCCTTACTTTTATGGCATCTGCAGAAACATTGGTGATATGCAGAATGACATCTTTGGGGCAACGAAGCAGAGACAACACACAATAAAGCAGGTCGTCATTCGTCAAATTGGGGTAACGTTCTTTCAGGTTACCCATGACATCGGCAAATGATTTCCGGATATTACTTACAATCAATGCTCTGTATGTATCTGCTATCTTGATTTGCATTGAAGGAGTGGCCTTCTTCAGTTCATCCAGTCTTTTACTTCCTGCCGTTGTTTCAAACAAAGACAGACAAATTTGAAAACGTTCTTTTTCCAATTTCTCCAGTTCTGCATTCCTGTCATCGGAAGATGCTTCGGTAACTTCACTCAGGAATATGGCTTCCGCACGGTTCTCCATCAATCGCTGCTGCAAATCTACATATTTCTTTTTCCTACGACCATCACGCCACAGATAAAGAATAATCAATATCGCTACCAGAACAAGAAAAGCGGCAACCAAACCTACAATAATCCATTGATTTCTGGCAGACAACTCGCGTTTATGCAACTCCACCAGATGATTATCCATCAGTTTATCAAGCTCTGCACGGTCATTCATCGCTTGGATAGAATCATAATAGATAAAGAAAGAATCAGCATACAAAGTAGACTCCTTCCATAATTTCATTTTCTTGTATTCCCGGAACAAGCAGTCATAAGACGATGCCTTTACATATATGTTGGAGGATTCAGCACCTATCTTCCAATAATAAATGGCAGAATCGCTTTGGTTTAAGTCACCTAAAATATCCCCTTTGGTAGAACAAGCTAAAGTATAATCTTTTTTGGAAGATTGATATGACAATGCTTTCGATATATAAAATTCAGCTTCGGCATATCTGTCTTGTTCATTATAGAGAGCAGCTATATCGCTACATATAGCAAATAGCAAATCGGAACGCTGAAGAGCAGAAGCCATTTCTAACACTTGCCGATAATACACCAAAGCACTATCCAATTGATATTCCACCAAGAAAGTATCTCCAATATCATTCAAGAGATAACAAGCCCGGGCAGAATCTTTACCCACACAAAAGGCATACCCTTTTTTATACATGTCTCTTGCGATAGAGCGCAGTTTTTGTCCACTATAGCAACTCCCTAAATGGGTGTACAGCATCGCCACGAATATAGAGTCCTTCTCTGGTATCAGTTCCAGCGACTTCAGATAGAGGCTTATCGCCTTCGGAAACTCTTTATTTTCCAGATAGACACATCCCCAATAGAAGTATGCTTGCGCCAGCCGTTCCTGCTTTCTGCCTCCGTCGTAATAGTCTACCGCTATCTGTATCAGCGAATCGTTCTCCAGCAGCACACAACTCTTGTATCGGGCTTGTGTCAGCAGCAACGCATACAAGGCGCGTTCTTCTCCCCGCAACTCGCGGGAATCCGGTATCTGTTCCAACACCAGCAAAGCACTGTCGGGATTGCTCCACATCATGGAATCGGCAGAAAGAAGCGCAGGATATACAGAAGCAATCTCCCTCCTGCAAGAATGACACAGAAAGACAAGGCCTGAACAAAAGCAGAAAATATATAGAAGGTGTCTCATATATCAGTATTATTGTCGTCTCTGCTGCAAAAATACATAATTTAAGACAGAATGCCGTCACTTCATTTCAATTTATAACTTACAAAGCACGGCTCTTTCATTTAAGGGAGTTATCGGGGGAGGTAGAAGGAGTTAAAGGGCGATAACTCCTTCTACCTCCCCTGATAACTCCCCGACTATGAACACCTCCTTCTGACTCCTGCAAATAGAATATTCGTTTGCTGGTAAACTACGAAATCATTTGTTAGTAACAAACGATTTCGTATATTTGCAGGAATCAATCCCCTAACAAGATGATCAGACAAGAAGAAATATCGGCTATATTGGATGGGCAAGCCGAGATATTCCGCAAAAAAGAAAACGGACTGACGCGCGAGGCACTGGCCGGCGTACCGGCAGTACCTTCGTTTGCCACCATCATCACCGGCATCCGCCGTTGTGGCAAGAGCACCCTCTTGCGGCAACTCATGTCCCGGAAGTACGACCAGGCGCTCTACCTGAACTTTGAGGACATCCGCCTTGCCAACTTCGATGCCGATGACTTCACCCGCCTATTGCGGGAGATAGAACGCCGCGGCATCCGCGTACTGTTCTTCGACGAGATACAGATTATCCCCAAATGGGAAATCTTTATCCATCAGATGCTCAATGCAGAATATACCATATTCATCAGCGGCTCCAACGCCTCGTTGCTGAGCAGGGAACTGGGCACCCACCTCACCGGCCGACACATCCCGATGGAGCTTTTTCCCTTCTCTTATTCAGAGTTCTTGTCGTTCAGAAACCTGCCTGCCGGTGAAGATTCGCTTTCGGCCTATCTGCACGATGGGGGCATCCCGGAATATGTGAAGTATCATGCCGAGATTATCCTGAACACACTGATTGACGACATCCTGATACGGGACATCGCCATACGCAATTCGATAAAGGATGTGAACTCACTACGCGCACTTGCCGTCTACCTGCTATCCAATGTAGGCAACCTTGTATCGGCGGGGAAACTGACCGGGATGTTCGATATAAAGGCAACGTCTACCTTCTTGGATTACTTCTCGTTCTATCAAAGTTCCTATCTGCTGGAGTTCGTGCCCATCTTCAATTATTCGCTGAAGGTGCAAGCTCGGAATCCGAAAAAAGTATATGCCATGGACTTAGGGTTGGTGAACGAAGCTGCGGCCAACTTCTCGGACGCTACCGGGCATAAGCTGGAGAACCTTATCTTCCTGCATCTGCGCAGGCAACCGGGCAGCATCTGCTACTATAAAGACAAGGGGGAATGCGACTTCATAGTCAGCGAGAAAGGCAAAGTGTGCCGCGCCGTCCAAGTCTGCCACCAGATAACCGAACTGAACTTCACCCGCGAATACAACGGACTGCTGGAAGCCATGAAGGCACTCAACCTTACGGAGGGTGTCATCGTGACCACCAATCAGGCCGATCGTTTCGAAGAAGACGGGAAGACAATCCGAATGATACCTGCCAGCGAGTTCCTGCTCGGATAGCCAAATTAAGGAAATCAAAGGCTGCCACTTCCGTCCCGATACTTCGGAGCAGAAGGGCAGCCTTCTATATAAATAGCCGTAAAGCTACGCTGATTACTTTTTCAATGGATAATTGATAATTGACAATTAGGGGAGGCTATAGGCTGAAGGCGGCTTTTACCTTCTCCACATAGTCCAGCTTTTCCCAGGTGAAGAGCTCTACCTCTATGTCCTTGTCGCCTTCGTAGCGGCTACGGAAGTGCTTGACGACGGTCTGCGGCTCGCGGCCCATGTGTCCGTAGGCGGCAGTCTCCTGATAGATGGGGTTGCGCAGTTTCAGACGGTCTTCTATCGCCTTGGGGCGGAGGTCGAACAGCTCGTCAATTTTACGGGCAATCTCACCGTCGCTCATATTGACGTGGCTGCGGCCATAAGTATCTACGAAGATATTGATGGGGCGTGCCACACCGATAGCGTAACTTACCTGTACCAGCATTTCGTCGGCAACGCCGGCAGCTACCAGATTCTTGGCAATGTGGCGGGCTGCATAAGCTGCGCTGCGGTCTACCTTAGAGGGGTCCTTTCCGGAGAAAGCGCCGCCGCCGTGGCGAGCATAACCGCCGTAAGTATCAACGATGATCTTGCGGCCGGTCAGGCCGGTATCACCCTGCGGGCCGCCGACAACAAAACGACCGGTGGGGTTGATGTAATACTTGGTGTTTTCATCCAGCAGTTTGGCGGGGATGATGGCTTTGATGACATGCTCCATCACATCGGCATGCAGCTGTTCCTGACTGACGGAAGGGCTGTGCTGGCTGGAAATAACAACAGCATCCACGCGCACGGGTTTGCCGTTATCGTATTCTACGGTAACCTGGCTCTTGCCATCAGGGCGCAGATAATCCATCATGCCATTCTTACGCACTTCGGTCAGGCGCTTGGCCAGCTTGTGGGCCAAGCTGATGGGCAGAGGCATCAGCTCGGGGGTTTCGTTGCAGGCATAACCGAACATCATACCCTGGTCGCCAGCACCGGCAACATCATCGTTGGTGCCAAGGGCAATGTCGGGGCTCTGGCCGTCAATGTTGGTGATCACGCCGCAGGTATCGCAGTCAAAACCGTACTTGGCGCGGTTATAACCAATCTCGCGGATGACCTGGCGTGCAACACCGGGAATATCAACATAGCAGTCGGTCGTGATTTCGCCCATGATGTGGACAAGACCGGTGGAGCAGGTGGTCTCGCAGGCAACGCGGGCACCAGGGTCCTTTTCCAGGATGGCATCCAGAATGGCATCAGAAATCTGGTCGCAGATTTTGTCGGGATGGCCTTCGGTAACGGATTCGGATGTGAACAGAACTTTGGACATAAAAAGCTGCCTCCTTAAAAAATATAGGGTCAGAAAGGCAACTTGCCGAGAACAAAAAACGCGCGCCGGGTGTGGACCCAAAGCGCACGTGAACGCTTATCTTTCGGTTCCCCGCAGGAATTGGCACCTTACGCTTGCGCGCAGGTTGCCGGGCTTCATAGGGCCTGTTCCCTCTGCCACTCTTGATAAGTTGCTATTCTGATGTAACGTGCTTATGTTACCATAGGCAACCGGCAAAGTCAACGATGTGGCGTTGGGCAAATTGTCAGCTTTGCACAAAATGGATTGAACTTTTGTCAAAACGGGTAAAAATGACCAATGATGGCTGCCCAATCAGCAGCAATTAAGCGGTTACGCTTTTGCCACCGCTGTTGCGGCCATGCAGAATGGGCGAAAGCGGCTTGTAAATTGCAAAGCAGATTACGGCGTCCAGCATCCCTTTGAAGAAAGTGAACGGCAGGTTGAACACCAGCAGGCAGTTCAAAAGGCCATTGACATTCGGGTTAATGGCCTGGTACATGCCGATGATGGCATCCAGCGGCAGATGATACATGACCACATAGGCCGGATAGACGATGAAGTAGTTGTACGGAACGCTGACGATTGCCATAACCAAAGCGCCGAGCACTGCGCCCAGGATAGCGCCGCTGCGGGTTTTCTTAAAACGGTATACCATACCGGCCACGCCGACAAACAGAGCGCCCATCACAAAATTAAACAGCTCCCCCACCGCAGCGGTGCTGGTGCTGGGCAGTTTGATCAGGTTTTTGATCAGGCACACCACAATACCGGCAACCGGGCCGTAAGCAAAGCTGGCAATCAGGGCTGGCAGTTCCGAAACATCCAGCTTGATAAAGGCGGGCATGATGGGAATGGGAAACTCCATATACATCAATACTGTGGCAACGGCAGCAAGCATGGCGGTTCCGGTTAATACGCGGGTGTTGAATTTGGTTTTCATAAAAAATACCTCCCTGGGGGCGCGGCCCCAAATAAAATGATTTGGAAAGCCAGTAACAGCTTCGGGAGGCTGATAATTGCAAATAAAAACGCCCTGTTGCAAGCTATACTTACAACAGGGCGCAGAAAAGCAAATAGAACAGCTTTCCGTTTCTTTCATCCGGACTATACCGTCGGCCCCGGAATCACACCGGATCAGCTGCACTGGGCAGGTCGCGGGCTATACCGCCGGTGGGGAATTGCACCCCGCCCCGAAAACAAATTCATTATAGTAGTTCTTTCTATTCTTGTCAACCTAGGATTCTCTATCTTCCATCTTCTGTCTGCTATATACACAGCCACAAAAATTCTGTCGATACAGATCATATTCTTTACTCAGACGGATCGACTCTAAATAACCGCCCTTTTTCTTAAAATCAGACAGCAGATAACGGACACCATATTCCTCCTGCAGACGCAGACCGATCTCATTCAGCTTCTGTGCATTCTTATGCGGACTGACCGATAACGTCGTCGTGAAATAATCATATCCTCCCTGTGCGGCTGCAATTGCCGCCTCTCGCTGTCTTAATTCATAACAGCGAAAGCAGCGCTCTCCGCCCTCCGGTATATCTTCCATCCCTTTCGCCATCTCAAAAAAACGCTCCGAATCGTATACCCCCTCTTCAAAACAGATCGGATAACGTACCGGCAGCTCGCGTATCAGACGCATTTGCTCCTGCACGCGTTTTTGATATTCTTCTTTCGGTGAAATGTTCGGATTATAATAGTACAGCGTAATGCGGAAATAAGATGCCAGATATGACAGCACGTAGCTGCTGCACGGTGCGCAGCAACTATGCAATAGCAGTGTCGGAACCTCTCCTTTTGCCGTAATCTCCGCTAAAATCTGATCCAATTCACGTTGATAATTTATTTTATTCATTACACTTTACCGCTCCCGTCATCTCTTCAAAAAGCCTTTAATGAACATTGTCTTTTGAACTGCCTCTTTCGTCCAACCCATTCCATCCAATGTACTCTGCGGAACGATATCAAAAAAGAGATTGATCACAAAATATAGCACAATGAACGCTACAACAAATCCAACCACTGCTCCGCCAAATTTATCCAGGGTTCCGACAACCGGAAGTTTATCTACAAGCCGAAGCACCTGCACCAAATAACGACAAATAATAGACAACACAATAAATGCCACTACAAAAACAATCTCTCTGCCTAATCCGACATAGGATGCCAACACTGCAGCGATCACGTAGGAGCCGATCACAGCCACGATCTGTCCCAGTTTCACAACAAGCCCGGTTGCTAAACCGCTAAGTACTGCAACGAGCAAAATGATGGCAGTCAATATGTCTAGCCCTGATAATAAACTATGTAATATCAATATTTTTTCCGACATAGAACTCCTCCTATCATTGCCTGTCTACATAATTATAACAGTACATCTGACATGTCGTACAATCCTGCAGCTTTTCCTTTCAGATATTTTGCAGCCGTAATGGAACCTTTCGCAAATACGGCACGTGAATATGCCGTATGCTTAAATGTGATCACTTCATCTGTCCCCGCAAAGATCACCTCATGCTCTCCAACGATCGTTCCACCACGAACAGCTGAGATTCCAAGCTCTTTCTTGTCACGCTTCTGGCGAACCTGAGAACGGTCATATATATACTCGTAACGATCGTCCATCGCCTCATTAATAGAATCTGCTAACGCCAACGCCGTTCCGGACGGTGCATCTAACTTCTGATTATGGTGTTTCTCAACGATCTCCACATCAAATCCATCTCCCGCCAGCTTAACGGCAGCTTCCTTTAATAACTTCATTAACAGATTGATGCCCAAAGACATATTGGCAGAT
>ENA-OPAH01000789-OPAH01000789.1-human-gut-metagenome-genome-assembly--contig:-NODE-789-length-23485-cov-5.648741_pt1 | contig 23485 bp, 30 predicted proteins | sample MGYA00241050_ERZ501416 | MGnify/ENA primary metagenome ERZ501416 (study PRJEB25962, sample SAMEA2042632) | human gut metagenome | biome: human gut; feature: human-associated habitat; material: faeces... | reverse complement strand
AGGGCAGTATTGAGGACAAGGTCAACAAAGGCACTGCAAAGCAGGTCGGCGGTGAGAAAAAGGTTGACAAAAAGAACCTTGTGAAAGCGTTCGTCAACATCGTAAAAGCGGGATTCCTGCACAGAGAGGCAGACGAGGCAGATGTTGAGGTGTACAAGAACGCACTCACATCCGACACAACCGCAGGAAGTGAGGGAGAGGTCGGAATCGGCGTGACTATTCCGGAGGACATCCGAACAGACATCATCGAACTGCGTCGTTCATCCGACAACCTTGAGCAGTATGTCAATGTTGAGGGGGTTGTGACAAAGACCGGAACACGAAACATTGAGGTTGATGCAGAATCAACACCGTTCGACAACGTGGATGAGGCTGCGGATTTTCCGGAGATGGACGAGCCGAAATTTTTACCGATTGAGTACAAGGTCAAGAAAAAAGGTGGAATCCTCAAGATGACCGCCGAACTGCTTGAGGACACAGCAGCCAACATCATGGCGTACATCAACAAATGGATTGCGAAAAAGACAAAGGCAACCCGTAACGCAATGATTCTCAAGGTACTCAACGAAATGACAAAGGGAAAAGAGGTCACAGTGGAGAATCTCGACAGCCTCAAGGATATTTTCAATGAGCAGTTAGACCCTGCGATTGCAGAATCCTCAATCGTCATCACAAATCAGAGCGGTTTCAACTACCTCGACAAGTTAAAGGACAAGGATGGAAACTATATTTTGCAGAAAGACCCGACACAGCAGACAAAGGGGAAAATGCTTTTCGGGGAATACAGAATCGTGAAACTGTCAAAGAAAACGCTCAAGTCTACACCGATTATGAACAGCGATGGTCATACAATCGACGGGTACAAGCACCCTGTTTTCTGCGGTGACTTGAAAGAGGCTATCACACTTTTTGACAGAAATGTTCTGACAATCGACCTCAATGACAAAGGTGCGGGGTTATGGGATAAGGACATGACAGGTCTCAAGGTTCGTGACCGTTTCGATGTGCAGGCAGTTGACAAGGATGCAGTCATCAAGGGTGAAATCACAGAGATTGTCAACGGGTAACAAGGCAGCAGGGCGGTGAATCCGTCCTGCTATTGAAAGCAGGTGAAAAACATGACGGATGAAGAAAAAGAGAAATACAGAGACGGTCTGATTGCCACATGCAAGGTATATTGCCACATCGACTATGATGACGACATGGAAATCCTTGAATTGATGTTTGATGTGACCATGCAGGAAATGACGGAACTGATTCCGAATTTCGACCAGTACAGCCTCACAAGCCGTCAAAAGCTGCTTGCATTTATATCCGTGAAAGAACTCTACGACAACCGTGACAAATACCGGAGCGACACGAAACTGCTTGCCTCTGCTGCCTCCTCAATGCTTTTGAAAGAAATATACGGAGGTGCAGCACAATGACAGGCAGAATCAAGATAATTCGCAAGGTGTCGAGCGTTGTTGATGGCAGACGGCAGCAGGAGGAAACGGAGTTTTATTCCTGTTGGTGCGAGGTCAAGAGTTTGGGAACAAATGAGAAATACACAGCCTTGCAGACCGGACTTGAAAACACAATCGTTTTTGAGACACGAACGTGCGACAAGATGGAAGAAATCCGACTGAACTTGAAAGAGTTCTATGCGGTGTACAAAGGCGTTGAGTTCAAGATATATGATGCGTCTCCAATGTTCACGGACGACAGGAAATACCAGTTGAAATGTAGAGCGGGAGCATAGTGTCATAATCTGACACCGGAGGGATGCGATGAAAATTGAAATGGAATTTCAAGGCTTGAAAGAACTCATGAAAGCATTTGAGGATGCAGCAAGCGACGAGGACATCCGAGCAGTCAACAAAAAGATTGTTGAGCAGGGGGAACCAGTCGTGAAACGCATTATGTCGGGGAAGATTCCAAAATCGGCAGATATAAAGTTGAGCGGTCGAGGATTCGGCTCAAAATCATCGGTCACATCACACGCAGCGGACAGCGTTCCACTGGGGGCGGTCAAGGTGAAAGACACCGGAGCGTCAGCGGATGTCGGATGGGAAAAGTCGGATAATAGTGAACACTTTTATGTGAAATTCATTAACTGGGGAACTATTTACAGACCGCCTCAAGAATTTATCTATGCGACAGGGCGTGAGGCAGATGCGGAACTGCAAAAAATCGCAGAACAGGAGTATCAATCCTATTTAGATAACACAATGAAATGAGGTGATAGCGTGAACAGTCCGGACATCATAAAAGACGCATCGGATGCGTTGCAGCAGATTTCAGACAGGGGAATCACTGTCATGCAAGGGTGGTATGACAAGGACATCCATGAAACACATGTGACCTTGTGGGATTTGGGAGAAGTCGACGAGAACTTTTCGGATGATGATGCGGAGGGAGTGACGCTGTCATTGCAGGTCACTATTTTTTCGGAGAGTGACGAGGTTGAACTTGCGAGGGAAATCAAGAAACTCATGAAAGAAAAAGACTTTTCGTTTGAGGGCAGGAACGGAGACGATTCCAAACCGGAGGACGGAATCTATATGAAAGCACAAAGATTTTCAAAATTTTATGAAATGGAGGAATAGACATGACTGAAACAGTAACACCATTAAGCGAAACAGTATCACAGATTGTTAGAAGTAGAACATGCGGTTGTAGGGATTTCTACATCGCAAAAATCACACAGAATGATGCAACAGGATATGTTGCGGGAACTCCGGTGAAACTGGCAAGAGCAATCAAAGCGAAAGTTGATGAAAAATGGACTTCTGAAAAGATTTACTCCGATGACGGAACGGAGGAGGTCATCAACTCATACGAGGGAACAGAGGTCGAACTTGAGGTCAATGCACTTGCACCACAGGACAGACAGATTTTATTCGGGCAGTTATACGAGAACGGTTTCCTCATTAAGACAGCCGACGACAAAGCACCGGAGGTCGCTGTCGGATGGCGTGAGAGAAAACTGAACGGAAAGTATGATTTCAAATGGTTATACGCCGGAAAGTTTGCAGAGGGAATCAGTGAGGAGGCAAGCACAAAAGAGGGCAAATTGTCTCCGACAACAAAGAGCATCAAGGGTTCATTCTACGAGAGAAGTCTTGACAATGCGTATGAGATTTCGGTCGATGAATCAAATCTTGTGAAAGAGAACACAAAGGCAGCAGAAGCAATCAAGAGTTGGTTTTCAAAGGTGCAGGAAAAGAACGACGCAGCAGCGTAACAAGGGATATATAACAGGAGGATAAACCATGAAAAGAAAAATCATCATCAGCAACAAAGAGTTCACAATGCCGAAAATGTCGATTGATACATACACGGAGTATCTCGATATTGCGGAGCAGATTGACACACATCCGAGATATACAAAACAGGACATTGAAATAATGGCGATGTTTGTCTGCAAAGCATACGGAGACCAGTTCACCGTTGAGGAATTAAAGAATCCGGAGACCGGACTGGATGCAGCAGGTTTGATTCTTGAGTTCCAGTTCATTGACGCAGGAATCGGGGAAGAACTCACCAAACGCATGGAGAAGATAGAGAAAAATTTTCAGAGTGGCAAGTGATACCGGAAATAGAGGTCACTTGCAGCAGGAAAAGATATTTTATCAACTCCATAACAGTGGAGCAGTACAAAAAATATATCAGTCTCATGGAGAAAAACAGCACGGAAAAGATTTCCGGAGTGATGTTTTTCAACACAAAGATAGTGCAGGAGTTATTCGGAAATGAATTGACGCTTGCGGAAATCGGGGAGATTGATGTGATTGATTTTCTAACGGCAATCAAGACGGTTCATTTTGTGATGCAGAACATAATTGCAGAGAAACTATTGAACATTGTCGAGGTTGAACAGGTGGAGAAAGAAAAGTCCGCATTTGACGAATACGACCGTGAAAACGGGTATGAGGACGAGCCGGAAGAACCGGAGGAAAATCAATGGAAAGTCTGCGGGGAGATTGTCGACCGTGTTGTAAAAATTGCGATTCGGCTTTTGAAAAACTCATACAGTCAGTGCATGAAAGAAAACATTGTCACGTTGTTGGAATACTTGCGTTTTGAATTAGACACAATCAACGAAAATCAGTAAGAGAGGAGGCGACCGAATGGCTTATACAAGCGTCAAAATTTCTGCAAATTCAAGTGATTACCAGTCACAAATGAAATCGGCAGCAGCACAAATGAAAGTCCTGTCTGCGGAATATACGACGGCAGCAACGAAAGCAAAGTTGTTCGGTTCGGAAACAGACAGCCTCAAGGCAAAAGCCGAATCGCTCACTCAAAAAATCACGGTGCAGAAAGGCATTGTGCAGTTAAATAGTGAGCAGCAGGAAAAGTTGACAAAGAAACTGTCAGAACAGAAAACAAAGCAGGAGGAACTCAAGGGAAAGATTGACGCTGCGAAAGAAGCCTATGCAAAGTCGACAGAGGAGACGGGGAAGAACTCCGAGCAGTCAAAAGCCTTAAAAGAGGAATTAGACAAACTCGAACAGGAGTACAAGGCAAATGAAACAGCAATCGGGAAAACAGAGACGGCTCTTGCAAATCAAACAGTAAAGACAGAAAAGTCAAAGACTGCCCTCATGAATATGGAGGCAGAACTGAAAAATGTTAATGAACAGTTAAAAGACAATAAACTTGAAAAATTTGCGACTGCTTGCGATACGGCGGGAACAAAGATGGAAAGTTTCGGAAAGAAAATGTCGGTTGTCTCTGCCGGAATTGCGGGCATCGGTGCAGCATCTATTGCAGCGTTCAAAGAACTCGACGAGGGATATGACACCATAGTGACAAAGACCGGAGCAACCGGAGAGGCACTTGAGGGATTGACAAAGTCTGCGGATAATGTTTTCGGCACAATGCCGGAGGATATGTCAACGGTAGGTGAGGCAATCGGAGAGGTCAACACAAGATTCCATACAACAGGAACGGAACTTGAAAAGACTTCAAAACAGTTCATACAGTTTGCAACAATCAACGGAACAAACGTCACACAGTCAGTTGACCAAGTTGACAAAATCATGAAAGCATGGAACGTCGATGCATCACAGACAGGAAACCTGTTAGGATTGCTCACGGCAAAGGCACAGGAAACAGGAATCTCTGTTGATACATTAGAGGGATATGTCCTCGACAATAACGCACAATTCAAAGAAATGGGATTGTCGTTGCCTCAAGCAATCAATTTAATGGCTCAATTCGACGCAAACGGTGTTGATTCAACTCAAGCAATGGCGGGTCTGAAAAAAGCATTACAGAACGCCACATCAGAGGGAAAATCAATGGACGAGGCGTTGTCAGATACTATCGGCAGCATCAAGAACGCAAAGACAGAGACCGAGGCGATGCAGATTGCAACGGAATTGTTCGGAAAAAAAGGTGCTGCGGAAATGACAAAGGCAATTCGTGAGAACAGAATTGACCTCACCAGTCTTTCGTCATCAATGGAGGAATACGGTTCAACAGTCGAGGACACCTACAACGGAACACTCGACCCGATTGACAATGCAAAGGTTGCAATGAACAACGCAAAACTGGCGTTGTCGACACTGGCATCCACAGCACAGACATCCGCAGCACCTATGATTGAAAAATTGACCGGAAAGATTCAAGAGTTGACAAAATGGTTTACGTCGCTCTCTCCGGCACAACAAGAAACAGTCCTCAAAGTTGGTCTTGTGGTTGCTGCTATCGGTCCGTTGTCAATCGGATTCGGAAAAGTGGCAAAGGGAATCTCCGACACGGTAACGACCGGACAGAAATTTGCGTCCGGAGCTGCAAAGATAATCGCAAAGATTACGGCAAAGACAGCAGCCACGGCAGCGGGAACGGCAGCAGATACGGCAGGAACAGCAGCCACAGCAACAACCGGAGGAATGACGGCAGCACAGACCGCATTGAACGCAGTCATGAACTTGTGTCCGATTATTCTGATTGTGACACTGATTGCCGGACTGATTGCAGCAGGTGTCGCCTTATACAAAAACTGGGATACGGTCAAGGAAAAACTGTCCGAATTATGGGGCAACATCAAGGAAAAATTCAATGCAATCAAAGAGACCATCACGGGAGCGTTCACGAAAGCGAAAGAGGCGGTCACAAATAAGGTCAAGGAAATCGGTGACAACATAAAAAACAGCACCATAGGACAAGCAGCCTCGAAAGTATTCAACGGCGTAAAGGACACAGTTCACAATGTCATGTCGGCAGCGACCGAAACGGCAAAGGAAAAACTGGGGAACATGAAAACCGCCTATGAAGAAAACGGAGGCGGTATCAAGGGCGTTGTCGCTGCCGGATGGGAGGGAATCAAAGGATATTATTCAGCAGGATTCACATTCGTTGATAATTTATCCGGAGGGAAACTCTCTGAAATCAAATCAAAATTCTCTGAAAAGACATCGGAAATCAAAACAAAGGTTTCCGATGGTTGGGAAAATATGAAAACTACCGTCACGACAAAAATGACGGAATGGAAAACCAACGCATCGAACAAACTGAATGAAATCAAGTCAAATTTTTCGACAAAGGTTTCAGACATCAAGTCCAATGTCTCGACAGGTTGGGAGAATATGAAAACCACCGTCACGACAAAAATGACGGAATGGAAAAATAATGCAACGAATAAATTGACGGAAATCAAATCCGGATTCTCCTCAAAAGTTTCGGAGATAAAATCAAAATGGTCGACTGATTTCACGAATATAAAGGACAAAGCGACCTCCCTCATGGAAACAGCAAAGTCCAATGTGTCAACAAAACTCGACCACATGAAATCCGCATACAGTGAAAAAGGCGGGGGAATCAAGGGAATTGTGTCTGCTACGTTTACGGGCATAAAAGACACAATGAACTCTCTCATGGGTACGGCGAACACTCTGACAGGTGGAAAACTTGACAGCATCAAATCGGCATTCTCAAGCAAATTAGCGAGTGCGAAATCGACCGCATCGTCTGCGATGGAGAACATCAAATCATCATTCTCCTCAAAGATGGAATCCGCACACGGAGCGGTGACAGGTGCGTTGTCAAGAATCAAATCGGCGTTCAATTTCAAATGGTCATTGCCACACTTGAACCTGCCTCATATTAGCGTGAGTGGAGGGAAAGCACCATACGGAATCGGAGGAAAGGGTTCACTCCCGTCATTCTCGATTCAGTGGTATAAATCCGGCGGTATCATGACAAATCCGACTGTGTTCGGAATCAACGGCAGCAGCCTCATGGTAGGAGGCGAGGCAGGCGACGAGGCAATCTTGCCACTTGCAGAATTTTATAACAAATTGAACAACATCCTCGACAAGAAACTGGATGCAGTTCAAAAATCAAATATTGTGTATGTGACGAATCACACATACATCGACGGAGACGAGGTTGCAAGCAGAACTGTGTCGAGGGTTGATGCACAGATGGTCACAGACAAAAGGAAAGGGAGGTAAAACAAGGCGATGAAGATAAACGGAACAGACATCAGAGTGTACAACGCAAAACAGTTGACCGCCGATGTGCAGCCTCCCTCAATCGTGAATAATTATGAATGGTTGTCGGGAGCAACACTCCCGACAGAACTTGAGACAGATGTTCAGATGGGTCATTTGAAATTGTCAATCTATTTCAAGGGTAAGGACAGGAACAGCATCATCCGTTCTGCGTCAGAATTTATGATGAATTTCACAAAGCCGTGCAGGTTGGAACTTGACGGCTACAAAGGAACATATATCGGGTTTATCACATCAAATGACTATGAGAAAAAGAATGTGAAACAGAGGTACGTCGTAAATGTGGAATTTGACGGCTTTTTCGTCGATGACGACCTCTCAATCACATTCGACGGGAAAACCTCCGCATCGTTCTATAAAGTGGGGACAAGAGACACTCCGTGCGTTGTGGAGGTATATGCAAAAAGCACCTTGACGAATTACACAATCAACGGACTGGGAGAGGACATTGTTGTTGAGAGCCTTGCAGCAGGAAAAACAGTTGTGATAGATGCAAAAACCGGACTTGTGACAATAGACGGGGCGAACGCATTTGACAAGGTGGATTTGTGGGAATTTCCGGTATTAAAGGCAGGAGAAACGGCGCTCACATTCTCCAACACAAAGGCAAGAGTGACGGTCAGATACACTCCGATGTGGATTTAGGAGGTGAGAGCGTTGCAGATTTTTGATGATAAAAAGAAAAGAATCGGAACACTGTCCGGATTCAAGGATAGGGCAATCACCACGACACTGGATTCCGGAGATAAGGAATTGACGTTTGACTATCCTGCATCGGGAGCGTTGGTTGACCTGCTCAAAGAAGAATATTATATACGCACTAAAACGGACGAATTTGTTCTCAAAGCAGTCGAAAAAGGGGAACAGTTCAACAAATACACCGCCGTCCTCAATGTGGAGGAATTGGAGGGAACGGCGTTCCCGTATGGGTTTGAATCGGATGAACAGACAATCAAAGCGTGTCTTGAGTTTGCGTTCGAGGGTACGGGGTGGCATGTCGGAACATGCACAGTCACAAAGAAAAGAACCATTGACGAGCAGGAGAGCGTCACGGCATGGGATGTCCTGCAAAAGTGCCTCACGACATACCGTTGTGAGTGCATCATTCACTCACTGACAAAGACAATCGACATCTATGACAGGATAGGAAGTGACAGAGGGTGTTATTTCATGGAGGGATTGAACCTCCGGAAAATATCTTTGAAATCCGACACCTATGATTTTTATACAAGAATCTATCCGATAGGCAAGGACGGCATCACGCCGGAATGGTTGACCGGAAAAGATTACATCGACAATTTTCAGTATAGTTCCAAAATCAAGGCGTATGTGTGGAAAGACGAGCGATACACCAACACCACAAGTCTGATTGAGGATGCGACGGCAAAGATTGAGGAAATGTCACGACCATACAAGGCATATACTGCGGAGGTGGTCGACCTTGCGAAAGCGTCAGAAAAATACAAAGACATTCTTTCATACGGAATCGGAGACACGGTCACACTTGTGTCAAAGAAAACCAGAACGAAAGAAAAACAGAGGATTGTCAAAATCACGGAATATCCGGAGACACCGGAAAAGAATACGGTTGAGATTTCAAATGCGAGAAAGACATTTGCAGAGATTCAGAAAGAGGAGACAGCAGCAGCGACCGAGGAGGCAATTTCAATCTCCAACAGGGCAACAAAGAAAGTCCTTGAGAACTATTCGACCACGGAGGAGATTGAAACCAAAATCACGGCATCGAAAAAGGCAGTCGAGGCGGGTGTTGCCTACACTCTGAAAAATTATTATACATCCGTGCAGATGGATTCCTTGATAAAAGCCACAAAAGAGGAGATTTCTCAAGAGGTAAAACATGTTGAGGAAAACTCAATGCACAACTATGTTGTGAATGGAGATTTTTCAAACGGACTTGATGATAATTGGTACAACAGTAATGAGACAAACAACTCCGTGATGGATGTGTCCGGTTTGGGTACGGTTGCAAAAATACTGAAAACATCCTCAAGCAGTTCCTATATACGGCAGAATTTAGGGAAAATACCTGCGGGAACATATCGTGTGAGATATAAGGCAGCAACAGCAGCAGGGTACGAAAGCACGGCAAGGGTGCAGGTGGGGGCGTTGGGAAGTTATTCAACGACATCCTCCGGAATGCTAAAGAGCAAAGAGTTCACGACGATTGAACGTGAAATCACGGTATCAGAGGGAACGAAATATATTTACATTTACGCATACACACAGAACGCACCCGTGTATATCACGGATATTGAGGTATTAGGACTGTATTCATTGTATGCGGATGCAAAGATTCAAGTGACCGCAGAGGAAATAACCTCCGAGGTAAAGAAAAAAGTCAACTCCGATGATTTCGGAACGCTAATCACACAGAACGCATACAATGTCCGAGTTGCATTCAATAACGGCAGTTCGTACATGCAGTTTGATTCGACAGGAATCACGATGTACACAGGAACTATCACAGACAACACGAAAAGAACACGATTCGATTACAACGGCGAACATTTCTATCGTGACGGAAAATATGTCGGAAAAATCGGAACAAACACCATGATAGGGAATGACAGTCAGAGAGGACTTGTGTTTGATATAGAATATGACACAGCATATATGTCATGGGCGAACAAGGAAAGTGCAAACGGCAGTTCATACATGATGAAATGGGCGTACTGCACACAACAGTGCAACAATTATGAGGCGAATATGCTACATGCAGGGGCAGACATTAACATGCACTATTATAAATTGAGAAACGTGAGTTTTGAAGATGGGGCAATCAATGGAACATTGACATTCAAGCAACCTTTAGCAGTGAGCAGCGATGGAACATTGTCAAAATGGTCAACAGCAACATTGACATTCAAGAATGGGATTTTGATTTCGGGTGCATGGAGTAACGGATAAAACAGGAGGAAAAACAATGCAGATGAATGACGAAAATATTCAAACAGAGGAAATCAAACAGGTAGCAGAGCCGGAGTTCAAGTTTCCGGATGATGCGGAAAGCACATCAAGACCAAACGAGACAGCAGAAGTTGTGACAAGAGAAACCGCAGAGGAAACAAACACGGAACTCTTGCAGAGCATCGACAAGAAACTTGACATGTTACTTGCAGCACAGGCAGCAACGCAGGCAGCAAAGGAGGAATAATCGTGAATACACCTATCGCAGTAAGAATCGAATGTGCAAAGGGAGAAATCCTCAACGCTATGGAGGCAATACAGACAAAACATGCGTTGCCTCCCTGCATCATGGACGGCGTTCTTTCTTCTGTACTGGCAGAGGTGAGGAGTGAGGCAAAGATTGAACTCATAAACTCCACAAATGCAATGATGGCAGAAAAAGACGAGGAACTTGAAAAGGCGAAAAAGGCAGCAAAGAGAACCTTGAGAACCGAACCGGAAGAACAGCCGGAGGAGGAACATCCGGAGAATCCGGAAGAATAAGCAGTAAACACCGAGAGGAGGTGAGAGCATGGCAGCGTTGACGAAATTGACGACGAACATCAATCTTGAGATGTCCGGAGACACAAAAAGATATTTAGTATCTGCAAAGCAGGGAGACAAGGCAACACGATTCATCGTTGCAAAACTACTCAATAACGGTGAACCGTACACAATTCCGACAGGTTCGAGAGCGGTCATCAATATTGCAAAGCCGGACGGGAAACATGTGTACAACACATGTACATATTCCGGTTCGGATGTGACGGTCGAACTGACAAATCAAGCACTTGCAGCCTCCGGAACGGCATATTGTGACATTGAAATCCGGACAAGTGATGATTCACAGATTATCACATCTGCATCGTTCACGATGGAGATTGAGAAGTCACAGAGGGATGAAAATGCAATCCTGTCATCAAATGAGTTCACAGACCTTGAGAACAGAATCAAGGGGCATATTGAGACCATTGAGAACACGGATGAAGCAGTCAAGAAAGCAGAATCGGCAAGGGTGACGGCAGAAAATGCAAGGGTAAAGGCAGAGAGTGAAAGAGCAGCAGCGGAAAAGAGCCGACAGGAAAATGAGAACACCCGCATCCAACAGGAGAAACAGAGGCAGCAGGACACATCGCAGGCAGTCAAAAACGCCGAGGATGCGACCGCAGCGACCAAACAGGCGACAAAGGACTGCAAAGAGGTCACAGACAGGGCAGAGGATGCGTTACAGAATCAAGAGCAGCTTGAGGCGACTTTGAACACGGCGACGCAGATTCGACAGGAAGTGTCACAGATGCAGTCGGCAGTCGAGGAGGCAAAGAAACAGGTTGAACAGGACAAAAAGGATATTGATGACACGATTCAAAATTCCCTGCTTGCATCCGCAGAGAAAATCCTTGAGAGTGTGCAAGACTATTTCAACCGTGCCGAGGCTTTATATTCGAGCATGTATCTTGATTGTGACGGTGAAACACCATACCTGCGAACCGTGACACCGATTTTCATTGATGGAGCAACGCCACAGGTCAGACGGGCAAATGAGGGCGTTGATTTCGACGGAGGAACGCCGACCTCCCGACAATTAGCAGTATAATTCCACGATACTGGAAACAGACGGCGAAACGAACACAAAAACGTGATTGTGTGATATATTCCATAATCACGGGGCAAAGGAGGTTGAACAGATGGCAGCAATCAGACCATGCACCGGAACAACGGCAGACTGGAAAGCGGTTGAGGACACACTGATTCTCAAGGAAAGAGAGGTCGGAGTTGAAATTGACACATCCGGTCATTATTTAGTCAGACAGGGAGATGGTAAAAACAAATTCTTTGATTTGCCGATTATCGTCAATAATGCACGTTATGAGAAAATACTGGAATTGACACAGGGGTACATGAACACCGTGAACAATTTCAGCAAGAACATGACGGAGGCGACCAACAGTGCAAACAGTGCAGCAAAGACGGCAAGCGATGCAGCAGCATCCGCAACCGCAGGAGCAAAGGCGTGTGAGGGCATTGTGGACGGTCTCAACACTATGGTTGACACAGTAACAAAAAAGACCTGCGTTCTCTCGATTGAGGACGGGATTTTGACGATAAGGGAGGCTTGAGCATGACTTACAAGAAAGTAACACCGATTTCAAAAGGCGTGTTGAGAATCAGAAGTGAACCCGATGAAAGCGGGAGAGTGTGCGGTTCGGTATCTTATGGCGAGGAGGTCACGGTCGAAACGACAAAGGTGACATCGAAAAAAGGTAAAGAATATTACAGACTGGCGGGATATGGCTATATTTTAGCGTCACAGGTAAGGGATGCAGAATCGCAGACAGAGGCAGAGGCGAAAGTGGATGCAGCGGTCAAGAAAGCGGAATCAGCAGCGAGAAAAGCAGAACAGGCAGCAAAGGCGTGTGACGGCATAGCTGCCGGAATGAATGTCGTGATTGATTCTGTCACAGGGAAAGCGTGTGAGATTGGAATGACCGACGGAAATATTGTTGTAAGGGAGGCTTAACACATGGCAAGCGGAGACGTAATTGTAAAAGTAGCAGACAAAGAAACACTCGACCGCACCTATGCGAATACAAACGCAATACTGGCAGCAGTCGGGGAGGATGTAAGAGTAAAGGGAGTAAAGCGTTACGGACTGAAAATCAATAAAAATGACAGCAATCCGGCGACACGCTGCACATACCTTTTCGATGCGGTGGGAATGACACCTGCTGCGATGAACTATTCAACCGGAGCATTTGATTTCGGAGACTGGGGAGATGTCTTTTTTGTAAAGAACAACTATCCGGCAATGGTCAGATATGACGGTACAGAAGATTATAAACTTGACCCGAACGACCACACAAAGAAAGCGGACGGAACAACGGCATCCGATGTCGCAAACACGGCATACGGAGGAAATGCAATGAGTGTTTTCGATGGCAGCGGTGACAAGGGCAAAATTTGGCTCTCACAGTTTGAAATCGAAAACTATGAGTACATGATTATTTCAAACGTCCAGTATGATGAATCGTACAACGACGATGCGTATGTAAGAGAGGACGGCTCACATGCGGATAAACTTTATTATCCGATGTTCGGCGGTTCATACGACGGAACACGCATCCGTTCTCTTGCAGGACAGACGCTCATGTACAATACAAACGCATCGACAGAAATTACAAGAGCAAAAGCGAACGGCAATGGTTGGAACATCGGCTCATGGAGTAAAAGAAACCTGTTGGATTGTATGCTCAAGATTATGTCAAAGACAGACAATTCACAGACAGCGTTCGGACAGGGGCAGACATCCGGATATGTGAACGACGCATCACAGAACTACGGACACCTTGCGACCGGAACATTGACAAACAAAGGACAGTTTTTCGGTTATAAGGACACGACCCATGAGGTCAAAGTGTTCTACATTGAAAAATGGTGGGGCAACCGTTGGGATAGAATCAACGGTCTGTTGATGGTCGGAGGAGAAATTCTTGCGAAAATGACACCTCCGTACAATCTGACAGGAAAGGACTTTGAAAAGGTCGGAATCACATTCACATCATCCGGCAACGGTTATCAGAAAGGAACAAAGTCAAGCAGATTCGGACGCATTGTCAATTCAATAGGTGGCAGCAGTAGCACATACACATGTGACTATTTTTGGTGGAATGCCGGAATTACTGCGGTCGCCCTTGTCGGCGGTAACTGTAACAATGGCGAGAACTGCGGTGCGGATTACTTGAATTTGAACAATTCTGCGGGCAATGCGAACTGGAACATCGGTGCGTCCAATTTCTTCTCATATCGGAGCGTTTAATCAAATGCAGCCTATATCCCACGCCACAAGGCGAAAATCATTCCGGATATAGGGTCGGTTGAGTAAGCATCCGCACAAAAACCGATAGGAGATAAGAAAATACTATATGAGAAGTTACAACAACCTATATGAACCAATGTTGCAAGACGACTACATAAAACAGCGTTTTATAAATGCATCCAAAAAGAAAAAGAACAGGAATGATGTGCGGGAGGTATTAGAGAATCTTGATGAACACACAGAACTCTTGAAAAAGATGTTGACAGAGGAGTTGTTCATTCCGGACTATCACAAACCGAGCATCATCAACGAGAGCAGCAGCAAGAAAACACGCCGTATATTGAAACCGCATTACAAATATGAGCAGGTTATTCATCATTGTGCAATAGGTCAGTTCAAACCGATTGTGATGAATGGATTGTATGAATTTTCCTGCGGGAGCATACCGGACAGGGGCGTTCATTACGGGAAAAAGTACATGCGGAAATGGCTTGATTCATACGACGGGAAAAAGTTCTTTGTTTTCAAGATGGATGTACACCATTTCTTTGAATCCATAAACCGGAGAATCCTCAAGAGAAAACTCAAAGCAGTAATTCGGGATAAACGGTTTTATAGATTACTCTGCATACTGATTGAACATGACAAAATAGCACTCGTTGCAAAGATTTTGACGGATGCAGGTGTTGAGATTGATGCAGAACAGACAAAAACGCTTGTCGGGTGCATAGCATTTGACGACATCTCCGGAGCGTTGGAGGTCTTGAGGGAAATCGGCATCGCCGGAGCGATGTTCGAGGAACTGAAAATAATTATTGAGGAGATGCGAAAAGGCGTTCCGTTGGGATATTTTACATCACAATGGTTCGGCAATTTTTACTTGAAAGCACTTGACCACTACATCAAGGAGGAACTCCATGCAGAACATTACATGCGATACATGGATGACATGGTGATACTGGGTAAGAGCAAAAAGAAACTGCATAAGATGCACAGGGCAATCGAGACATATCTGAACGACAACCTTGACCTTGAGATAAAAGGCGACTGGCAGGTGTTTAGATTTGAATATCCGGTGATGAAAGACGGGAAACCAGTGCTTGACGAGAACAGAAAGCAGGTCACAAAGGGTCGTATGCTTGATTTTATGGGATTTCAATTTCACCATGACCGGACAACCATCCGGAAATCAAACATCGAGGCTGCGAGACGCAAGGCAAACCATATTTCAAAGCAGGATAAAATCTCATGGTATAACGCATCGGTGATGTTGTCGTATATGGGATTGTTCAAACACACGGACACATACAACTATTACATTGAATACATCAAACCGAAAATCAATGTCAAGAAACTCAAGAGGATAGTTTCAAAGCATAGCAGAAAGGAGAATGAGCAACATGACAGACTGGAAAAAGGTGACAGGAACACAGCCGGAACGTCCGGAGGAAATCGACAGGACATCGTCTCCGTCAACGGTCTATCTGCGTAAGAACATCGAGCAGGTGGAGAAAGAGGTTGAGGGAGCAGACGGAAAGATACAGACCGTGACCGAATGGCAGTACGACGAGAAAGAAATGACAGTTGAGGAATATGAGAACATGGCTCTCATGAAATCCGTCGTTGAGGAGAATACATCCGGAATTGTCGAATCAGTGACACAGTTTCAGAAAGATGCAGTCATCGACGAATACACACAGCAGTTGATTGAGGAGGGGTTGATTTAGTATGAAAATGCTTGTTGAAAGTCTCAAAAGAATGTATAAAAAAGGCACTCTCACAAAGGAACAGATTTCCGAGCGTGTCGCAAAGGGTAGTATTTCAGCAGACGAATATGAATACATCACAGGGGAGACATTCTCCGGCGGTGATACAGAATGAGTCCGCTTGAAATAATCTCACGATTGTGTGATGTGACGGAAACTCTATCCACAATCGTGAAAAAGCAGCAAACAATCATTGAACAGTCGAAAATCGAGGAGGCGGTCAGAGCGGAACTCCGGCAGGAGGTAGAGGAAACAGACAGGGAGATGGATGTTCTCGAATACCACATGCGGAAATACTGCGACACCGACGACATCGAGGCGACAGAGTTCGGAAAGGAGAACGCCGTTGACGATTGAAATTTCCCTGTTGCTCTCCGGAGTATCTGTTGCGTTTGCGATTTTTTTCGGTATCTGCTCAAAGCAGAGAAATGAGAAAAAGGACACACAGGAAGATGCGGAACAGAGAGCAACAACCGACACAATGGTGATGATGAAACTTGAGAACATCGCAGACGACCTCAAAGACATCAAACGGGAATCGAGAGAGAACCGTGAGGAGATGAAATCATTGAGAGACCGTGTTGTCATTGTGGAACAGTCACTCAAGAGTTATCACAAGAGACTGGACGGAGAACAGCATTCCGACCGATAACAGGAGGGCAGGAAACGGGCAAGAATCAACCTCACAGAAAAGAGGCAATACATGAGAATGACAGAACAGGAACGTCGCATCAGAATCCGGCATCTGAAAAGAATGTATCGGATAAGAGAGCGAAAAGAGAGACATGACAAAAAGGTGTCCGGTCTGTTCATGAAACGTGTTGTATTCACTTTGATTCTTGCAGCATTTATCTTTACAGTCGTGATGATATTTGTGTTTTTACGGATGGGTTCAGAGCCGTCGACACTGATTGAGAATGTATTCAGATTTCTTTCAGTTGAGGGCGGTGCAATGGCACTCATTAAGTCCGTGAAAACGGTCAAGGGAACAAAGTCAAACGGAGAAATACAACACAATGACGAACCGGAACAGGATGACGAGGAGGTACAAGGATGAAATACATCGTCGAGAATTGGTTTGTGATTGTGGGTCTGATTGCGGTATGTGCAGCGGGAGGATATGCAGTATATGTTTTCGTGAAAATGCCGTCAGACAAGCAGTTGAACAAAGTGAGAGAATGGCTGCTCTATGCAGTCACAAAGGCAGAAAAAGAACTGGGAGGCGGTACAGGTCAAATCAAGCTGCGTTACGTATATGACATGTTTGTTGCAAGGTTTGCGTGGCTTGCGAGAGTGATTTCTTTTGAGGCTTTTTCGATGATGGTCGACGAGGCACTTGAGAGAATGAAAAAGATGCTTGAGAGCAACAAAGCGATGCAGACGCTTGTGAGCGGTGAGGCAGGTGAGGTCAATGAGTAAAATCGTAGACTTTTTCATGCAGAACGCAAGGACAATCGGGATTGTGTACGTTGTGGGTGCGGTCGTCGTATTTTTAGCGATGACAGCGTTTTACATTTGGGTCGACAGGGCAAGCAAAAAGGAACAGGAGCTTTACTATGACGAATATTATTATCCGGATGACGAATTTGCGGAAAGAATGTCGGTGGTAGTATGGTTCATTCTTTCATTGGGATGTGCGATTTTATGGGTAGGTATTCCGTTACTGATTTGCGGGTTGATTGTGTACACAGAACTTGAGGAACATTGTCCGGAACTTATGGGAGACATGACGGACAGAAACACAGAAGAATTTGACAAGGAGGAAAACAAATGATTTCAAATTGCGGACATGATGAAAATAACAGATACAGCGGAGGAAAGGCAGGAGACCAGACAGGTACAGAGTGGAGGGTTATAAATTGGTATAACAGACCGTGGAAATGTGTCCTCCGTCATCCGGATGCAAAGGTCAGAAAAATGATTGCGAGCATGGCAAAGGCAGCAGCAGTCAACAATAAAATCGGATATGACCAGTCAGAGAGATACACATTTTGGGAGCATCTCAAGGCATCGAATTACGACCCTGCACAAATCACGATTGCGTGTGAGGCAGATTGTTCATCCGGTGTCGCTGCAATCGTAAAGGGTGCAGGTTACAGACTGGGAAATGAGAAAATGAAGAATGTGAGCATTTATCTCTATACCGGAAACATGAGAGCAGGTCTCAAGGCAGCAGGATTCGAGGTGTTGACAGATAGCAAATATCTGACATCGGATGCGTATTTGCTTGAGGGAGACATCACCCTCAATGACAATGCTCACGTTGCAGTGAACCTCACGGACGGGGCAAAGTCATCCGGAACAGGTGCATCCAACACAACAACAGTCAAGAGCAATGCAAAGGTCGACGTTGCACACGGGTTCAACAAGAGCCTTGCAGGAACTTACAAGGTGACTGCATCCGGATTGAATCTCCGTGCGGGAGCAGGAACAGGAAAGTCAATCCTTGCGGTGATGAAAAACGGTGAGAAAGTCCAGTGCTATGGATATTATAACGATTGCAACGGTGTGAAATGGTTGTATGTGGTTTACAAGAACATCGTCGGATATGCGTCAAGCAAGTATTTGAGCAAATAGGAGGGAAAAACATGTTATACTATTTAGGCAAAGGAACAGAGTTCAAGAAAGAGGACTGCAAAGAGTACAAGACCATTGAGGGAGCAATGAAAGCAGCAGCAAAGGACGAGAGTTTTGTTGTGTGGGATGAAAACGGAAACCTCATCGGCTCACTCACGGACAATGTTCCGGAGGGAGCATTGCAGACAAATCCGGACGGCAGCGTCAACACATACGATGCAGACGGAAACAAGGTCGGAACAGTCGATGCAGAAACCGTTGAGAAAATGACAACATTTGAGAGTGACGAGGATGCAGCAGGGCAGCAGGAGGACGCAGAGGACGGGGGAACAGTCTCAAACGATGCAGAGACGACAAATCCTCCGTCTGAACCGGAAACGGGCGAGAATGGGGCAAATACAGAGCCACAGGAGGCAGAGGACGAGCCGGAGGACAAAGTCATCATCCCGCAGGGAAAAATGAAAGTGACGGTCATTTGCGACGGCTCACTCAATATCAGACGTTCCGCAGCGTGGGGCAATGAGAACATCTGCGGTCGTGCTATCAGAGGACAGTCATATTATGTGAAAGAGATTCATGCTGTGGACGGAAAGAAGATGGTCAGAACAATCGGCGACCTTTACCTCTCCGGAGAATCGGAGCATGTACAATTCGAGCAGTTATAAGAGCATACAGACAAAAAAGAGGACGGCATCCGGAAACGGGTGTCGTCCTTGTGCTATAATGGATTTATGAACGTGCTTGAATTTTGGCAATCAACGCATCCTGCAAAACTTTTGAATAGTTGATACCGTAATTTTCACATGCAGTATTGAGCCATGCAGGAATACTCAAAGTTTTCTTGACCGCTTTGTCATTGTACGCACGGGCGTATTCGTCTAGGTTGACACAAATCAAATTGACAAGTGCTGCATCCTCGTCCTTTTCAACTGCATCAAGAGGGGTCGGAGCGGGAAGAACATCACCATCACGCAAGGATGTGAATAAATACTGACCGCAAGCCTCTTGAGCCATTGCGAAAGCGTCCGCAAGGTTATCTCCGTAAGTTGCTAAATCATTGAGGTCGGGGAAAATAACTGAATATTTCCCGTCGCCCTCCGGATAAAAAACAGCAGGATAAATATAATTCATGATAACGCTCCTTTCTTTAATGGGTGGCAGGTCTCATTTGAGACCCGCCTGTTTGAGTATGGAGTTGACAACCCTTTGAGGAATGTCGCCTCGATGATTTGGGATTGTAACTTTTCCCGTTTTGGTTGGGTGTTTGTATTGATGATGTGAACCTCTCACATCTACTAACTCCCATCCGTCATTGAGGACTATTTTTTCAATTTCTCGAAATCTCATTTGTATTGTTTCCTCCTTACAAGTATATAATAACACGTATTTTACGTAATGTCAATAAAAATATACGTAAAATACGTAAAAAATAACAGAGATTTTAATACTACTAAATTGAACCTACCGACTGGCAATCTGGACAGCAAGACCAGCGCCGATGTGCTGGGGCTTCTGAAAACCACAAGCCAGAAATTCCATCAGACCCTCGTGATGATTACCCATAACAGTGAGATCGCCCAGCTTGCCGACCGCATCATTCGGATCGAGGATGGTAAGATCGTGCAGTAAAGGGGGGCGGGACTATGAATGACATTTTATTTGGCAACAATAATTCCGAAGTAATTACCAAGCTATCCAAACGCTATTTCAAAAAGAATAAGGTACGCAATCTGGCTGCACTGCTGGCAATTATCCTGACTGCTTTCCTATTTACCTCTATCACTTCCCTGGCGTTCAATATGGCGTCCTCCATCCAGCTCTCTCTGCAAATGCAGAAAGGCAGCAAGGCGGATGGCACTTTAGGATATATGACGGAGGAACAGTACGAGCAGCTTGTAAACAGCGATTTTGTGGAGCAGGCAGGTCACCGGCGCATCATTGGCTATGCAAGCAATACTTCCAGCCATTCCATTGAGATCAATTATGCGGACAGTGTGCAGCAGGAGCTGACCTTCTGTGTGCCTACTCACGGAGCTGCACCGGAGAAAGCGAATGAGATCGCCACCACGGATTTGGCGCTGAAGGCGCTGGGTGTAGAACCAAAGATTGGCGCAGCGGTTCCGCTGGAATTTGAACTGCGGGGGAAAACTTATCATTATGATATGGTGCTTTCCGGCTGGTGGGAAGCAAGCAATGACTCTGTGAGCGTTGCGACTGTTTCAGAGCAGTTTATAAAGGAAAACCCCGATGTGGTCCAGAACACTTATGCGGTAGACCATGAAATGTCCGGCGTTACTTTTTCCGATGTCGTGCTGAAGAATAAAGCAAATGTTCAGCAGCAGTTGAATGAGTTCGTTTACTCCATTGGCGGCAATCCAGAGGATATGGGCGCAGACAATTTCATTCTCGCCTCTGAAAATCAAATGTCCCAGGGAGTGACTTCATCAGAGTCCATCGTGTTTGCTGTTGTATTTATCCTGATGTTTGTCGTGTGCGGATACCTGCTGATCTACAATATCTTTGATATTTCTGTGATGCAGGATGTTCGTCAATACGGCCTGCTGCGGACGATTGGCACTTCCACACGGCAGATCAAGGGCATTGTGAACCGTCAGGCGGTCTGGCTCACGCTGATCGGACTGCCTATTGGTCTGATCGCCGGTTTCTTTGCCGGTTGGGTGCTGCTTCCTATCGTGACAGAGATCATTAACCTTGAATACTCTATGGTGGGTACATCCGTATCGACCTCGCCGCTAATTTTTGTTATCGCCGCTCTCTTTACAATCCTGACCGTGTTTATCAGCACCAGGAAGCCTGCAAAAAAGGCGGCAAAGATTTCTCCTCTGGAGGCGATTCGCTACACCGAGCAGAACGCCTATAAAAAGAGAAGTGCCAAGCGAACCAATGGGGTAAAGCTGTCCCGTATGGCCTTTTCCAACCTGGGCCGCAATCGTCGGCGTTCAGCGTTCATCATTATTTCCCTGCTTCTGTGCATCGTCCTGTTTAACTCTATCATCATTGTGACGCAAAGCCTTGATGAAGAAAAGTGGGTAAACCGTGTCACCAGAACAGATTTTAATGTCTATAACTCAGCCGCATTTAATGTAATGGAAAGCGTTCAGCACCATAAAGATACGCTCTCACAACAGGCGGTGGATCTGATTGCCGGACAGCCCGGAGTTGAGGATGAACGCTATCTCTACCGAAATACAAAAGACGATAGAAATGTATTGGTTGACTATGGGTTTGAAGATTTAAGCGGCATAGAGCTGTTTCATGAGGAAGAAGGCGTCGTAAATCAAAGCTATCAGGGATATAGCCTGTACACAAGTTCTGATACCGAAAGGCGCTATTTTGGCAATGTGATGGGGGCCTCCGAAAATTTCTGGGCTGATATGCGTATTTTTGAAGGCGAAAAAGATGCCGAAACCTTAACGCAGAAAATGGCTACCGGAGAATATGTCATTATTGGCTGCCCCATGGACAAACTGACAGAGGAACCAAGGAACACTCCGCTGACCGATCAGTTACAGGTTGGAGAGAGCATTTCCTTCTACAAGGATGGGGAACTGGTCAAAACCAGCACTATCCTTGCAAAAGCGATCCTCGTGGGAACGGAAACCGAAACGCCGACAGGCACCACCGCCCAGGCGCACATCGCCGCTGATGCTCCTTTTGTGTATCTGCCGGACACTGTATTTAAGGAAATCTATGACGCTCCCACGCTGCTGACCTATGGATTCAATGTGGATGAAGCCTTGCAGCCGCAGATGGAAGAATTTTTGAGCAGCTATGTGAGTGAAAATACTTCGGTTGCCTATACTTCCACCAAGCTGTTGAAAGAGCAGCTTGATTCGGTCCGCAGCATGATCCTGGTTATCGGCGGTCTGATTGGTTGCATCATGGCCTTTGCAGGACTGATTAACTTTGCCAACATGATTATTACCAACATCATCACCCGCCGCCATGAGTTTGCTACCATGCAGAGCATCGGTATGACCGGCAAGCAGCTTCGCCGCTTGACGGTCTATGAGGGCATCTACTATGCCGTAGGTGCGGACATTATCGGCGGAGCAGTCGCAGCGATCCTGGCAGTCACAGTGCTAAAGAGCGCATTGAATGGCCCTTCCATGTGGTTCTTTACTCTGAATATTACATTGGTTCCGGTTCTGGTCATTGGTGTGCTTTATCTGCTGCTGGCTGCGGTTATTCCGCTGATCGTTCTCCACTTCTTTAACAAGGGAACTGTGGTGGAGCGGCTGAGGACTTCGGAGTAACGACAGAGATTGCTACAATAGATAATCATAAACCTATTGAAAGCCGGGAGGAGGCATTTCCTCTCGGCTTTCCTCAAAAAATTTGAAATCTCACAGATTGGTGAGATTTCAGCTTGTTATTTTGTCGAAATGGAGTATGTCCGTGACATTTCTGTGAGGATTGCCTGTTAAGATAAAAGAAAAGTGAAAAAGTTGCCGCACGATGGCAAAAGAAAAAAAGCCATCGTACAGCGACTATATTGTTATGCACTTTGGAACGGTGGCTTTGAAAAAATCAGAGCCGCCGTTTCCTTTCGTCTATCTAAAATGAACGACGACCCTACACCCTGTAATCTGGTACGGCGGCACATAGGAGGATGCCGCCGTGTCAATTTTTGTCATTCACAATAGCCATGAGTTACACCAGCTAAAAAAAGTCTTGCCCCTCCTCCGGGGGAGTATGACTATCTATCAGTATTATCGTTCCATCTAAATCAGCAGAATAGTAGGTATTTTTGTTGCGCCGATTTCCCGTTATGGGAAGTTGGCGTTTTTTGTTGCCATTTTTTCGGAGATGACCCGGTTGTCTGCCGGTGTCGG
>ENA-OPAH01000781-OPAH01000781.1-human-gut-metagenome-genome-assembly--contig:-NODE-781-length-23571-cov-7.579648_pt1 | contig 23571 bp, 24 predicted proteins | sample MGYA00241050_ERZ501416 | MGnify/ENA primary metagenome ERZ501416 (study PRJEB25962, sample SAMEA2042632) | human gut metagenome | biome: human gut; feature: human-associated habitat; material: faeces... | reverse complement strand
ACCTTTGTTTGTTATCCACATTATAAATCGGTATCATTTTAACTAATGTTTAACATATATAATAAAAAAATAGATTAGTTGCACTGAACTAATTTATTTGTATAACTGCCTGTCGTACAAAAAAGACTGTCATTACTGACAATCTTTTTGGTAAATTACTATTTGTTGTTTAGATAATTATATCATTTATTTTTAAAATAAAAAAGATAGGAACACCTATATTAGGTATTCCCAATAAAAAACTAGGCTTAAAACCTAGTAAAATAATCAAAATTGGTAGCGAGAGGGGGATTCGAACCCTCGACCTATCGGGTATGAACCGATTGCACTAGCCAACTGTGCTATCTCGCCATAATACAACGTGAACAATATAATGTTATCATATTTATTCACGTTTGACAATATGTTTTTTTCTTTTTTTGCTCGTTTTTAATGAATTTATAACGCAATTTCTAAAGTATTCTGTAACTTTTCTTTAAATTCTTTTCTTTTTTCTTTTGAGTGTATAGTTTCTATTTTAAATGAGTCGCCAAACAATTCTTTTCCTTTGTAGATAGCCTCCCAGTCGTTTGGTGTCTTTAAAATAAAGTTTGTAATATCTTTATACAAATTATTATTATTTTCTAAAATCTTTTTTAATTGAAATAACATTTTAGGTATTTCCTTATATGTTGGATCGTAGTTTAAAGAATAATACCTTTTTACTATATCATACATTTCATCACTACTAGTAAAAACTTTCCCAGATAATATTGTTGCTACTTGTTCAAATTTTAAATTAATAAATAATTCATTATTATTATTTAACTTTTCTTCAAATTTATTAAAAATCATACTAGAATTTTTAAGATTACTTTCTTTGGGGTGCGTATAATGTTGTGTCATTTTTATATTTACACCATGTCCCATTAAAATAGCTAGTTCTTTTTCAGTTAAATATTTATTCTCATGATATTCAGCAGTACACCAACTATGTCTTAATCCATGTGGCGTAACTTCGCCTAATGGGTTTTTATCTTGGGATTATGGGGGCAAAACAGGATTTACCATCTAAAGACATAGATACACTAATTAATTTGTGTTATAAATTCAATTCAGCCTTTGTAAACCCTATGTTTTTAGCTAAAAATATTACAGAGTCTGTCTATATCAATAAGTACATAACTTTAGAAGAACTACAAGAAATTTATTATAAAGATATGGATAAAATTATTCAAGAAGATAATTTTGGGTTATTAAAAAATTATTCCTCTAAAAATAACGACTATGAAATAAATTGAAAGGAGTTTTGATAAATGAATAAATATAAAGAATTAATGAAACGTCAAAAGAAAGAACGTGATTCGTTTCCTCTTATTTTCGCATTTGATGACTACCAATTAAAAGATAGTCTTAAAAAATTAGGTTTTAAAGAAACCGATCGAGATAAAGTCCTTTATATTGGTAATAATTTCTACATACCTAAAGACAAAATGAAAGACTGGGATCAAATGAATATAAAACATTGGTGTGAATTAAAAGAAGAAATAAATAAAGATAAAACTGGTACAGGGTTTATATATGATATGTTTTTTTGTGAACTTAATAATCACGAGTTTTCATATACAGAAGATTATGAGGATACTTTAAAGGCACTTCATATTACTGAAAAAGATTTACAAACTAATAAAAATTTAAGACATGGATTAGATTTAGCAATGAAAGACATACTAGAAAAACAAGAGGATTTTGAGCTATGAATACGGATAAAATAATTACAGAGTTTCAAGCAATTACTAACAAACTTTCTGATTATGAGTTAGAAAGAAATTTGCTCTTTCAAAAACTAAAAGACTTGGAAAAAGAAAATAACAAGTTAAAAATTAAACAAGAGAAAGAAAAAGATTCCCTTTTAAAACTCATGTATGAAGTTAAAATTACTTCTAATCAAGATTTTATTACTGTAATTAATTCTATCTTCAAAGATAAAAAATGATAGATGAAGAAGAAATAAAAAAATTCAAAAGTTACTTACCACAATACTTGCAATTATACTGTAATGTGAGTAATTTAAAAAAACACTTTCATTGTCTTAATCCTAATCATACTGATAGACACCCTAGTATGTATTATTCGCCAAAATATCAAATCTGTAAATGTTTTTCTTGTGGCGAAAGGTATGATATATATGATTTAATTAAGTTACATTATGGTCTTACAAGTTTTAGAGAACAGTATAATAAAATTGCTGAATTATTTAACGAACTAGACAAAGTTGTTCCTACTTCTACTATCAAAGAAGATGACTATGTAGAAAAAGATTTTAGTAAATACTTTTATTATTGTCATAAAAATATTTGTAATACCGATTACTTAACTAATACTCGCCACATTGATAAAAGACTGCAAGATAAATATTTTATTGGCTATGATACAAAAAGAAAAATCATTATATTCCCATTAAATGAGCATAGCTATTTTGGTCGTTCTGCCACGTCTAATAACAAATATAAAACTAGTGGTATAGGATATTTATTTAATGAAGATTTATTAAAAAATTCTACTGATAATTCTGTTATCTATGTTACCGAAAGTATTATTGATAGCTTATCTTTAGAAACTATTATTCCTGAAATAAAAACAATTAGTCTTAATGGTTATAATACAAATCGTTTTCTATCTTTAGTAAAAGAATATGATTATAAAGGTATTTTTGTACTAGCTCTTGATAATGATAGTGCTGGTTTAAAAATTGGTAATAGTCTAAAAAATGAATTAGATAAACTCGGTATAACTTCTTTTAATAACACATTAATTAAATCTATTGACGATGGAAAATGTAAAGATATTAATAAAGCACTTACTGAAAATAAAGAAGCTCTAATAAGAAATCTTACTTATTTTTATGAACAATATAATCTTATTTCTAAAAAATTGCGAGGTGATGATTTTGAGATCGGATAATGATAAAAGCATTAAAGAAAAGATTAAAAAACAAGATGATTTAAAGTTAGAATTTAAAAGAAAATTAGAAAATATTAAAGTAAAATATGGTGTAGAATTTGATATAACTCTGCTCGATAATAACAACATTGATAAGATAAAATTCTACAATTTAGAATATAAAAATAAAGCTCATGATATGAGTGTAATTTATTATAATGAAAATAATTATTACGGTGCATATATCTATACTGTCAATAAAGAATCGACTATGAAAGATGAATCTTATATCGTTAAAAGAAACTATCTAAATAAAAAATATAAATTAGATATGGCTATCAATGAGATAAAACAAGTTAATGAAATTTACCGAAATAAATTACTGGAACTTGAAAATATACAAAATGAATTATCTTCTAATGACTTAAATATGGAAAAAGAATTAAAACGACCTACAAATACAGATAATAGTTAAATGCACCATTTTTACACCACCATTTATATAGTTATTTCAATGATTATTTAATGACTGGTGGCAATTTTATAATAAAATGGTGTTATTTTCGCAAGTGCGAAAAGTGTTTTGCCACCGACAAAAACCTTATGAAATAAGGTTTTGTATATAATAAGGTGGCAAATATCATATCCTGTTTTTTAGATTAGTTCATTAAAAAGGTGTAAAATGGCTCGTGGATCAGTTTCCATAGAAGATTATTTAGAAGATATTAAAATTATTAATTTTATTGTAGTAATAGAGAATATAAAGACAATAGAAAAGAAATTAGAGATGATTAATAATCTTCATAAAAAATATAGCAATAAGATTTTTAACGTAATTATTTCCAGAAAATGTGAGAATTTACCAAGACTATAATTTTATTTATTAAACAACTGCTAGTACAGAGTTGTTTTTTTTATGTATTAAATAAATTAAAATAAACATAAGTAAGTTTGAATAAATTTGAGTAAGAAAAAATATTTTTTATAAAAAATTAACTAAAATTTAACTACAAATTTTTTATAAAAAAAAATTGCATCCTCGCAAACCCTTGTAAAATAAAGAAAAAATTGATTTTATAAAATAAAAAAACTGGTCTTAACAGAGCAGGTATGAACCGTATGCTCTAGCCAACTGAGCTATCTCGCCATGCGACAAAATCATTATAGCAAAATAACAAATTTCTTTCAATACTTTTTTTAAAATTTATGAAATTGAAAAAATATAATTGATTTTTATAATAATAATCTTTATAATATTTAACATGGTGATGAAAATGCAAGAAAAATCTTTAGATAAAATTAGCCAAAATATAGAATCAGTTCAATTATGGACAGATAAATTTGAAGATAAAAAAGAAAAATTACAGTTAATTCCAGTTAAGGCATCTCATATTTGTTTATGTGAAGTTGCTGGAATAACAGTTGGTATAGCAATGATGGGAACACACATGTTGGATTTAGGGGCTTTGACCATTGCTGGTATTGGCGGTGCCGTGATTGGTACTTTGATTCCTTATATCGTTAGGCAAATTAAAATAGGTGATTTGAATTATCAAATATTTATGAACAATTTAATTATAAAAGATTTGAAAAAACAAAAAAAGGAAGTTAGCGAGAAAGTCAAAATACTTCATAAATAGTGTTTGAACGGGTAAAATATACTCGTTTTTTTTGATTTTCATAATAAATATATTGTCAAAAATGCTGGAAAATGTTATATTTTAAGTGTATATTATGATGATCGGGGGGAAATATATGAACAATGAAAATATACAAAGCAGTAAGTTGTTAGATGTAAATAAAGTAAAGATTGATAGAAAAAAAAGTAAAAAGATGACGGGATTTACTTCTATTGATCGACCTTATGAATCTGATGCTAGTTTTTTTAAAAAGCATCCAATTATTCCTGATTTAAGTATTTATGATGCAGTCATAGCAATGAGCTTACCATATAGAAAGGAAAAAGCAATAAATTGTTATGAGTTAACAGCAACTTATAATGAACTTATAAAGGATTCTAAAATATTATCAAAGGGTTTAAAAGAACTTGGTGTAAAAAAAGGAGATATTATTTCATGTTCAATGCCTAACCTATATCAAGCAATTTTGACATTTTTTGCGGCCAACCGTATTGGAGCAGCTGTGAGTTTCTTGAATTATGGCGCTGCTGAAGAAGAGATTAAATATTATTTAAATCTTTTCGAATCAAAAGTTTTTGTTAATTATGACAAAGATAATGAATATAACCAACGCATTATTAATGGCACAAATGTAGAATATGTTGTAACGTTAAATAATGAAGATTTGAATAAGAAAGGTTTTGCAACTGATTCTTCATATACGATAGGTAATACTAAGTTTATTTCATTCCGTGATATGAAATTAGTTGGCGACTACTATAAGAGTTTTATAAATCCTATTGGTAGTAAAAAAGATGATGCTTTAATATTATTTACTAGTGGAACTACTGGTTTACCAAAGTCAGTATTATTAACTAATGAAAATATTATTGCTTCTGGAACTTATTTAAAAAATTCTGCAAATATTCCAGTTACACATGGTGAAAAATGTTTGGTTTGTGTACCTTTCTGTTATCCTTATGGATTTGTAACTTCAACATTGATGTCATTACTTTGTGGTAGACAAGCTATATTAGCACCTGAATTATCAGCTGATAATATCAATTATTTTTTAAAGAAAGATCCAAATATTATATTTGGAAGTCCAGCTTTGTTGGAACTTATTAGAAGAAATACAAAAGAAGATCAAGATTTATCATCAGTTCATACATTTATTTCGGGTGGTGATTTCTTGACACCACAAAATGCAGAAATTGGGAGACAATTTTTCAATAGACATGGTTCTGATGTGACTATGTGTAATGGTTCTGGTAACGCTGAAACATCAGCAAATAGTACAACAACTTATGGATTACCAAATAAACCAGAAACTGTTGGACGACCTTTAGTTGGAACTGATGCTATTATCTTGGATAAAGACACTGGTGAAGAGCTTGGATATGGCGAAACAGGTTTATTCTGTGTTAGAGGAAAACATATATTTAAAGGTTATTATAAAAGACCTGATTTAACTGAAAAAGTTTGGATTGAACACGATGGTAAAACTTATTTTAATACAGAAACTTTAGGATATATGGATGAAGATGGTTATTTCACTTTAACAGGCCGTCAATCAAGATTTTATATTATGTCTGATTTAAACAAGGTATATTGTGATAAGGTTCAAAATATTATTGGAACTGTTGATGGTGTGGAAAACTGTGCTGTAGTTAAAATGCCAGACGAAAAGAATCTTTATGTAGGAAAAGCGTATGTGGTATTAAAAGATGGAATGCCACATGATGAGGTAACAGTAGAATATATTAAGAAATGTTTGGAAAAGCCAAGTGTAATTAATGAAGATGGCGATACTGTCCAATTGAAACCTTATGAAGTACCAGTTAGTTTTGAATTTGTAGATTCATTACCAAGAACTAAAGCTGATAAAGTTGATTATATAACGCTTGAAAAGATGGCGGCAGCTGAGGCCGAAGAAAAGGTTAACACCGGTAAGCAAAAAACTTTGACAAATTAGGTTAGATAAAGGGGTGACAAAATGAGTACTGGTAAATTTTTCTTATTTGAAGCATTAGTATATTTATTATTGTTAGTAGTAGTATTTTTTAGTAAAAAAAGATTGAAAAATTCGGAAAATAAAATATACTCTTATTTAATTATCATTGCTGTCGTCGAACTAGTGATTGAGATTATATTGGATTATGTGGGTCCATTATATCAAACAATACCACTTATAAGTTATAGTGTAGCTAAGATATATTTACTCTTCTTATTACTTTGGGCTACTACTTTATGTACATATATTGTAACTGTGGCATTACAAATGAAACGTAAAGATAAAACGATAAAAAAGGTTCATAGGTTTTTCATCGGACTTTTTATCATCTTTGCTTTAATCGATACTGCATTACCAATTTATTTCTATTATGAAGGTGATATAGCTTATACATATGGTAGTAGTGTAAATTTGATTTATGTAGCGACAATTTTATTTTCATTTATTGCTTGTGTTTCAGTGTTATGGAATTCTAAAAATTTTAAAGATAAGAGATTTTTACCCCTTTTAGTATTTGTGGTTTTTGGTAGTGTATGTTCAGCAATTCAATATTTTAATCCTGGATTGTTATTGGCAACAGCTGTTCATGTTTTCGTAACATTTTTGATGTATTTTACAATCGAAAATCCGGATGTTCAAATGATGGAAGAGTTGTATAAAAACAAAAAATTAATTGAAAAATCTAATCAGGATACATCAAACTTCTTGTTTAGAATGACTCAAGATATCAAGAAACCGGTTAAGGATATTATTGATATTAGTGAAAGAATTCAAGATTATACCAATTTTGAAGAGGCTAAAAATGGTGTTAAGTATATCAATAATACAGCTAATGAACTTGATTATTTAATTAATGATGCTTTGGATGTTTCTAGTATGACAACAAAACGGTTAAAAATTTTTGATAGCCGTTATAATCCACTTAATATTTTTAAAGAGATTAGTTATAGATTTGAAAAACAGATAGATAAAGATGTTAAATTTAATTTTTCTATTAGTAGTGTAATACCTAGTTATCTTTATGGAGATTCTATTAAGATAAAACAAGCTATTAATTCTATTTTAGAGAATGCTTTAAAACATACTGATTCTGGTGAGATTGATTTGGATGTTAATGGTATAGTTAAATATGGCGTATGTCGTTTAATTATTACTATTAATGATACTGGTAGAGGTATGGGTATTGAAGAAGTTAATAATATTTTAAGCTTAAATAGTGAAGCGTTATCTGAAATTGATTTACGTAATCGTGATGGTGACATTTTAAACTTAAAAGAGGTAAAAAAATTAGTTTCTTTACTTGGTGGTAATTTAATGGTTAAAAGTGAAGAAAATGTGGGAACTACAGTTAGTATTGTTTTAGAACAAAAAATTGTTGAATCTAAAGAAACAGAAATTTCTAAAAAACTTGAAAGCTATGAGCAAAGTTTATATCGTAATAAAAAAGTTATGGTGGTTGACGATGATGCGAAAGAACTTGCACAAATTACAACTTGGCTAGAAAATCACGATGCGGAAGTTAGTGGTTCGTTATTTGGCCGTGATGCGATAGAAAAAATTGCTTCTAATATTAAGTACGATTTAATAATATTAGATGATGAGACTTCTACATATAGTGCTTTAGATGTACTTAAAGAACTTAAGACGAATAAAAATTTTAATACTCCAGTAGTAGTTATGATTAATGATAATAAGGAGTTTATTAAACTACATTATTTGCAAGATGGCTTTGCCGACTGTATTATGAAGTCTAAACTCGAGTCTGAAATTAACAGAATAATGAAAAGGTTTTAATTAAAGCCTTTTTAAGATGGGAGATAAATATGTTTAAAGATAAGAAAATTTTTGTGTTAGGTATGGGTAAGAGTGGTAAGAGCGTGGCTAAGCTTTTAGCTCAAGACAATCATGTTTTAATTACGGATGTTAAATGTGATAATTTAGAGGAGGTAAAAGAATTAGAAGAGTTAGGTATTAATGTAATTATCACTAAAGACCAAACAAGTATTTTTGATGATAGCTATGATTATGTAGTTAAAAATCCTGGAGTTAAACTTGACCATCCAATTGTTTTAATGGCTAAGAAATTTAATATTCCTGTTATTACAGAGTTAGAGGTGGCATATAGGTATTTGCCAGAAGTAAAAATTATTGGCATCACTGGTTCTAATGGTAAAACAACGACGACAACGATTGCTTATGAGTTTTTGAAAACAGCTGGTGTTTCAGTGCATTTGGCTGGGAATATCGGGTTGCCATTATGTGATCAAATAGCGGATATCAAAAAGAATGATGTTTTGGTTGTAGAGGTTTCTAGTCACCAATTGGTTAATTTGGATAAGTTTAAAGCAGATATAGCTGTTTTAACTAATTTATTTCAAGTACATTTGGATTTCTTTGGAACATATGAAAAATATAAGTTGAATAAGCTTAGGATTTTTAACAATCAAGATGAAAATAGTTTGGCAATTTTAAATAAAGGTGATGAAGAAGTTTGTGAGCTTACTAAAGGCTTGAAAGCTAAAAAAATATACTTTTCTTCTAAAGGCGAGGCTGATATTTATATAGATAATGGTTCTATTATTTATAATCATGAAAAAGTAGTAGAACTTTCTGATATTAGAGTTAAAGGTATACATAATTATGAGAATATTATGGCAGCTATTTTAGTAGCCAAAGAGTTTAATATTTCTAATCAGGTAATTAGAGAAGTTTTAAATAATTTTGCCGGGGTTGAACATAGAATTGAATTTGTAACTAAATTAAATGGAAGAGAATTTTATAACGATTCTAAGGCTACTAATGTCGATTCAACAATTACAGCTTTAAAATCATTTGACAATGAGGTGGTTTTAATATTAGGTGGACTTGATAGAGGACACTCATTTGACTCATTACTTCCTTATTTAAAACACGTGAAACATATCGTGTGTTATGGTGAAACTAAAGATAGAATTAAGAAGTTTGCAGATGAGAATCATATAGATGTTACTGTTACTAATAATTTGGAAGAGGCTACTCATGCGGCTTATAATATATCTTTAGAAGGGGATACTATTCTATTAAGTCCAGCATGTGCAAGTTGGGATCAATATAAAAGCTTTGAGGAACGTGGAGATGAATTTAAGAAAATTGTTAGTAGTTTAGTCTAACAATTTTTTGCTTGGGCTGTTTCTTATGTAAAATAAGGTAAAAGTTTATAAAAATAATGGTAAAAATATTATTATTCTGCTATAATTAATAGTGTAGAAGGTGTTTATATGAAATATTTTCCAAAGTTGGTTGGAAGTCGTTTGTATTTATCACCGATGAACATCGAAGATGCACCAACGTATGTAAAGTGGTTAAATGATAAAACAGTTAGTGAAAACTTAGGCCTAGATATGAAAGTAACCACTTTAGAAGGTGAAAAGGAGTGGCTTAAGAAAAACCAGAATGATTATAATTTTGCGATTGTTTTAAAAGAAAATGATGAACTTATTGGTAACTGTAGCTTTGATGAAATTGATTTGATTCATCGTAATGCAACTTTAGGGATATTTATAGGGGATGAGAGAAATAGAGGAAACGGTTACGGTAAGGAAGCTATTAAGTTATTACTCGAATATGGGTTTAATAATTTAAATTTAAATAACATTATGCTTAATGTCTATGAGTTTAATAAAAGAGCTATAAAAGTATATGAAAGTTTGGGATTTAAGAAGTTTGGAACTAGACATAAATCGCATTATTTTAAGGGGAAGTTTTACGATGAAATTCAAATGGAAATATTAAAAGAAGAATATAATGAAATTGAGCCTTTTATATATGTTTAATTAATTATTGTGTTAATTTGACAAATAATAACTTTAGTGGTATTATATGCCGCAAAGAAGCAAGAAAATATATGCATAAATTTAGGAATGGGGGATTTTTATGAGATTTAGACTTTATAGGCCAAGACATCTAAGAATTGAGGGTATTGGTGAATCAATTATTAGAAGATTAAGAGAAGTGCTTAGTGACCCTAGAAATAGAAGAATTGTTGCTGGTGGCGCTGCTGTGGCATTACTTGGAGCTCTTTATATGCCTGCTAATGCTAGTGCACTTGAAAACAATATGATTGATACATCTACAGATACTACTCATACACAAACAGTTGATTATGATGCTATGGTTAGTGATGATGAACTAACTGCTACTGTTAATGAAGCGGTTGCTGAGTCACAAGCAATTACTGATTCTAGACATAGTGTGCCTGTGCAAGAAGTTTCAGCTTCAGCACCGGTATCTACAGTTAGTGAAGCAGCACAAGAACAAACAACATCTGTTCAGGATGTTACACCTGCTGTTAATGAAGAAATTGATAGCCGTGTACCACAAGTAGATACTTCAACTTCTGGTGAACAAGGAACTACTGAAACTTCAACAGGTACAGAAACATCTACAGAAGATTCAAGTAATGAGTCTGCTACAGGAAATGAAGAAATTACTGAGGAAAAAGAAGATGTAGTTGATGATAGTATTCAACAATCTGAACAAGGAGTCGTTAGTGATAATCCAGTTATTCCTGAACAGCCTGAAAATGATTCCAATCAAAATGTTTCTGAAAATACAGATGCTGAAACAGTCGATGATGAAACAAAAACAGATGAAATTCAAAACGGTCAAGAAAATACAAATTCTGGATATCAAGTGATATCACAAGATGGTAATTTAATTATTGTTGGTAATGTGCCAGAGGATCAATTGAGTCAAGTTATTGAAGATTTAACTAATCAATATGGTGAAGAAGCAGTAAATGGTTTAACTGTATTTGATTATGATACAATTAGTTCACAAGTAGATTATGGAGAGACAGTACAATTAGGAAATTCTGGTTATACTGCTACTAAAAATGAAAATGGTACAATAGAAATTAAAGATGCTGATGGCAATGTAATTATTGCTTTACAAGGTCAAGCAATGGATATTTCTGATGAACAAGAAAATGAACAAACACAGACAGATGAAGGTCCAACTTTCTCTGAAGATTTAACTATCCCCGAAGATTATGAACATCGTGATTTTGATGTTAATTCTAATGAGTATTTGATTATTGAGAATGCTGATGGAAGTTATACACTTGCTTTTGGTGGAGTTGGTTTAAGTAATAATCAAATTCAAGATTTAATTTCTAGATTACAAAGTCAAGGAATAATTCCTGCAGATGCTAAAGTAACCCTTGGTGTTTTACCTGCAGCACCTACGGATGAGATGAAAGATCAAGGAAAAGATGTACAAATTTCTAAAATTGGTGATTATATTATAACTACTACTGATGGAGTAAATTATACAGTATATTCTGCCGATGGTACGGTATTAGATACAATTATTAAGTATGATGATCAACAATTGGAAGATAACTATGAAACTTCTAAAGATCCTGATGCAGAACCTGGTAATAAAGCAGATGTTGATGAACCTGGTAATGAGATACCTGGTGATAAACCAACACCTGAACCTGAACCAGAGCCTGAACCAGAACCAACACCTGAGCCAACGCCTTCAGTTGTAAAAGGAGAAATGCCACAAACTGATGACCCTGCAGCACTTGTTGGTGCTTTGGCAATGACTGGTGTAAGTGCTATTGGTGCGGGAGCCGCTAGTAATAAAAAACGTAAAAAAGGTAAATTTGGTAAAGAAATGGATGATGATTCATTTGAACCAACTTATGATGATTTAGAAATGACAGCTCAAGAATGGGTTAATAGTAATGCTGGTCAAGCAATGCAACCTCAACAACAAACAAATCAATATGATTATGATGAATTAGAAGCTATTGCTGAACAATGGAAAAATAGTAAAGAGAGAGAAGAATGGCTACAACAACAAAAGCCTAAAGGAAGAACACGTTAGTTTAAGATAAGGAGGAATAAATATGAAAAACATGAAAAAAATATTTAATATTGTTTTGTCGTTATTAATTGTTGCAGTTGTGTCTATTACTTCTATAGCTACTATTAATGCGGCACCTAACAGTGTGACCATTGATAGAGAAGGAGTAATGACATCTTATATTGGTGAGAATTATAAATGGGCAAAATTTAGAACTTCAGATGGTAAAGTTGCTTACTGTTTGGATTTGGCTAAAAAATGGCCTGAAAGATCAACTAATGTTTCATTAGTTGGTGAGGGAGATGCAGGATTAACTTATATTCTTGCAAACGGATATCCATATAAATCTATTAAAGATGGTGGAGATCAAGACCGTTTTATTACTCAAGCAGCTGTTTGGTGGTATTTGTCAGATACTGGTCAAACAGGTAAATTAAGCGATGATTTTACAACTAATGCGGCTGATCCATATGGACTTAGAAGTTATATTCAAAAGTTAGTTAATGATGCTAAAAATGCTAAATCTGGTGCTAATCCTACATTAAATGTTAATGTAAGTAATTCTAATATGGATTTATCTAGTGATGGTAATTATTTCGTTTCAGAATCAATTACTCCATCATTATCAGGAGCATCTACTTATAAAGTTTCTGTTTCAGGAGCTCCTAATGGTACTACTGTTACAAATGTTAACGGAAAATCTCAATCTACTTTCAAAAGTGGTGAAGCATTCCAAGTTAGAATACCTGCAAACGCTTTAGGACAAACAACTACTATTAAAGTAACTGTTTCAGCTACTGGTGCTACTACTAAGGCTTATATTTATCAACCATCAGATAGTTCATATCAACGTGTTGCTGTATTATATACAGATAATACTGATTTATCTAAAACAATTAATTTAACTGCTAAAGTAGATAAACCAAAAGTTTGTGTTGATTATGTTATCGTTGGTGATGTTAAACCAGATCCAGATTTAACAGATCCTACTCCTGGTACAAGTTGTTATGATAAAGGAACTGAATATGACCAAGAGAAAGAATTAACTACAAGACAAGAAAATTGTAAGTTTAATGGTTGGTATACTAGTGAAGATTTAACTGGTAAATGGGTAGATGGAACAGCACTTAATGAAAACCTTACTTTATATGGTGCTTGGGATTGTGGAACATCAATCACAGTTCCAAATACAGCTGCTAGTATCTCTTTAATTATTCTAGGTGTAGGCTTGGTTGTAATTATTGGTGGTGTAGCTATAGTTATCTATCGTGATAAAAAGTTAAAAACTAGTAAAAAATAATCATTTTAAAAATTAATGAAAACTTAGCTTTGGCTAAGTTTTTATATGTTTATTTGTGAAAAACGGTTTAGAAATATTTTAAAATATGGTACACTAATAAATAGAAAAGAAGGTGAGAGAATGTCAACTTATAATTTATTACCAGCAGATACATATATTGTTAAAAATGCGACTATTTTAAATAATGAATCTCGCCTTGTTTTAATAAAACTTTATCAACCGATAATTGGAACAGTAGCCATTAATTTATATTTTACTTTATGGAGTAATTTAGATACAAGTCATATTATTTCAACAGAGTATACTCATCATAATTTAATGGCCAGTATGAGAGTTAAACTAGAAGATATTTTGGAAGCTAGAGAGAAATTAGAGGCTATTGGACTTTTAAAAACTTATTTGAAGAAAGGTAGTATAAATAATTATATTTATGAATTATATTCACCTTTAGAGCCAGATGAGTTTATCGATAATCCTATTTTAGCTACTACTTTATCTAGTAATGTTGGTAAAGCTGAATATGATAAAATTTTGAGTTTCTTTAAAGTACCATCTATTGATTTGAAAGGTTATGAAGATATTAGTGTGACATTTGGTGAAACTTTTGAAGTTACGGATGCTTTAGATTTTACCGATACTAATGATATAAGGAAGGTTAAACAAGTTGATTTGGTGGTTGATGAAAAGATAGATTTAAATAGTTTACTTGGAATGATACCTAGTGAAATATTGAATCATCGTTCAATTACAAAGGAAATTAAGTCTTTAATTTATAAACTGGCCTATATTTATAATTTAGATGAAGGTGAGTTGTCAGAGTTGATTCGTAATTCGGTTAACGAGAAAAAAATTATCGATAAGGATTTATTGCGTAGTAATTGTCATAATTATTATACTTTTGAACATCAAAATGTGGCTCCGTCTTTAGTTTATAAAAATCAGCCGGATTATTTGCGCAAAAAGGTTAGTGATAATTCTAAAAAGGCTAAACTTATTTATACTTTTGAAACAACTTCACCTTATGATTTTTTAACTGGTAAGAATAAAGGTGTTAGGCCAAGTAAGAGTGATCTTACTTTAATTGAAAATTTAATGGTGGATTATGATTTGCCACCTGGAGTTGTTAATGTGTTAATTGATTATGTACTTAAAATTAACGATAATAAACTTACTAGAAATTTTGTAATTACAATTGCTAATCAATGGAAGAGAAGCAATATAAAGACAGTTGAAGAAGCGATGAATTTATGTAAAAAAGAAAATCAGGCGAAGAAAAAGACAAAGGTAAAGCCGGCAATTAAAAAGGAAGAGAAACCTGATTGGTTTGATAAGAATATAGAAGAAGATGCAGCAAGTAGTGATGATATTGCAGCTTTAGAGGCTAGTTTAAAAGATTTATAGGAGTGATTGATTATGCAGAAGGTGTCTGATAAATTAAAATCTAATAATTTAGATAGTTTGTTAGAAGAAGCTTATGATGAAGCTTTGGAAGATGATAACTTTAAGGAGTTTGTCAGTAAGTTAAAGATAAAAAGAGAAATACTTAAAAAATACACTTCACTTTTAGAAGAGAGTTCTATAGAATATCATAATTGTAAAAATTGTCCAGGTTTAGTTGCTTGTCAAAATAAAATATCAGGTTATGCGAAGTTACCTAAGTTAAATGGTGATGGTTTGGAATTTGTTTATAAACCATGTAAATATAAGAAAAAAATTGATAAAGAAGAAAAGTTACATAGTAATACAATACTTTTTAATGTACCTAAGGAAATTAAAGAAGCATCATTTAAAAATATTTATAAAACGGATAAAAAAAGATATAGTACGATTTTATGGCTTACGGAATTTATCAAAAAATATAAACAGGATGTTCATCAAAAGGGTTTATATTTATGCGGTAATTTTGGAAGTGGTAAAACTTATTTGATTGCGGCAACTTTTAATGAGCTTGCGAAAGATGGAGTTAAAAGTGCAATTGTTTTCTGGCCGGAATTTTTAAATAGTCTAAAAGCATCATTTAATTCTGAGGTTAAGAGTGAATTTAAAAATAAGTATAACTATGTTAAAAAGGTTCCTTTGCTTTTGATTGATGATTTGGGTGCTGAAAGCGTGACACCTTGGGCGAGGGATGAAATTTTATGCCCATTACTTCAATATAGAATGGACGAAAAGTTGCCAACATTTTTTACATCAAATTTAAATTTGGAAAATTTAGAAAATCATTTGGCAATTACTTCTAAAGGTGATGAGATTATTAAAGCTGGTCGAATTATTTCGAGAATTAAACAGCTTACAGAATATCAAGAATTAATAAGTAAAAATTTGAGAAAATAAGGGTTGACAAAGATATATACTGTGATAAAATATAGTTAAATGTGATGAAGAGGACATGATTATTAAAAGTAATTTTAAAGAGAGTCTAGGATGGTGGGAAGCTAGATAAATGATTTTAATAATTACTACCTTGAAGCAGGTTTTCGAAAGATTATTCCGGTTAGTTACCGTTATCTAATAAATTAAGTTATAAGGTAGGATGGTACCGCGTTTATACGCTCCTTGCAAGATTTTTGTGAGGAGCTTTTTTATGGATAAGAAACAAGTGCGTAAAAGCTATAAAATGGATATGGTTCATTTTTTACGAAATTATTATGGAATAGATAATGAAAATTTGATTTCAGAACTGTGTCATTTATCACATAAAGATCTTAAGCGGATTGCTTCACTTTATGGAATTGAGCTTGTTAGAACTAGTTTTGAATTAGTTTCTTCTGAACAGGTGGCTATGGGAACGATTATTTTAGTTAACGATGCTTTTAATAATCCCGCACCATATGTTAATCCAAATAGGGTTTTGTCATTAAACCAAGAATTTGATACAGAACTAGACATACCTTATGTGAGTTCTGTGGTAGAAGAAATTAAATTCGATAAAAAAGGTAGACAAAAAAGTTTGAAAAGAATAATAAAATTAAAGAAAGGTGATAAAAATGGTTGATATTAAAGAAGATGAAAGATTAAGTGTTTTAAATCATAGTTGTGCGCATTTAATGGCACAAGCAGTAAAGCATCTATATCCAAATGCGAAATTTTGGGTAGGTCCAGTTATTTCAGAAGGATTTTATTATGATATAGATTTGGGAGATCATACTTTAACTGATGAAGATTTAGAAAAGATATCTAAAGAAATGAAGAAAATTGCGAAAGATGGTAAGCGTATTTATCGTGAAGAAATATCTAGAGAAGATGCTTTAGAGAAGTTTAAAGATGATCCATATAAGATTGATATTATTAATGAACTTCCAGAAGATGCGGTTATAAGTTGTTATACTCAGGGTGATTTTACAGATTTATGTCGTGGTCCACATGTAGATAGTGTAAAAGAATGTAAGAATTTCAAATTACTTAAAGTTTCTGGTGCTTATTATAAAGGTGACTCTAATAATAAAGTATTACAAAGAATTTATGGAGTTTGCTTCGATACTAAAGAGGATTTAGAAAAACATTTAGCAGCACTAGAAGATGCGAAGGAAAGAGATCATCGTAAGATTGGTAAGGAATTAGATTTGTTTATGGGGCATGAACTTGTTGGACCGGGACTTCAAATGTGGCTTCCTAATGGCGCAATTATAAGATATGAACTTGAAAAATATATTAAAGAAAAAGAAGTTAAATTAGGATATAATCATGTTTATACGCCATATTTAGCTTCTACTGAATTATATAAAGTTAGTGGACACTGGGATCATTATAAAGATGATATGTTTCCACCAATGAAAATGGATAATGAAGAGTTAGTGTTAAGACCAATGAATTGTCCACATCATATGCTTATTTATAAACATAAGTTACATTCTTATCGTGATTTACCAATTAGAATTGGTGAACTCGCTCCTGATTTTAGGTATGAAGCAAGCGGGGCAGTATGCGGGCTAGAGAGAGTTCGTCAGATGTGTCAAAATGATGCTCATCTGTTTGTTAGACCAGATCAAATTAAAGAGGAGGTTTCAAATGTTGTTAACTTGATTTTGGAGGTTTATAAAGATTTTAATATTACAGATTATGCATTTAGATTATCTTTAAGAGATAAAAATAATACTGAAAAGTATTTTGATGATGATGAAATGTGGGAAAAGGCTGAAAGTGAGCTTCGAAAAGTTTTAACTGAACTTGGAATTGACTTTTATGAGGCTGAAGGTGAAGCTGCATTTTATGGACCTAAGTTAGATGTTCAAATTAAATCAGCTATAGGTCATGATGTAACTTTATCAACTTGCCAATTAGATTTCTTACTTCCTGAGAGATTTGATTTAACTTATATTGATGAGAATGGCCAAAAGGCCAGACCAGTAGTTATTCATAGAGCTATTTTAGGTACTTTTGATAGATTTATGGCATTTTTGATTGAAGAAACTAAAGGTGCTTTCCCATTATGGCTTTCTCCTGTTCAAGTTAATATTATTCCTGTTAACAATGAATATCATTTAAAATATGCTAAAAAGGTTATGAAACAGTTATCTGATAAAAACATTAGAGTAAAATTTGATGATAGAGACGAAAAATTAAGTTATAAGATGCGTGAGAGTCAATCTCATAAAATTCCTTATACAGTTATTATCGGTGATAAAGAAAAAGATAATAAGACTGTAAGTTATCGTTTATTCGGACATAAGGAAACTGAAAATTTATCTTTGAAAGAATTTGAAAAGGTGCTTTTAGAACAAATCAAAGAAAGAAGGTAGGCTATGTTAGGCGCAATTATTGGCGATTTGGCTGGTTCTATTTATGAATATGATGAATTTAAAAGTGTAAAAAGGAATATTGATAGACGAAAAGAAGTTTTAAAAAAGGATAATTTGATTGATAAAGATAGTTTTTATAGTGATGATACCATTTTAACTATTGCTATATTAGATGCAATTTTGGATGGTAAAAGTTATGAAGAAACTTTAAGAGAATATGGTTTAAAGTATTATCAAGATGTACCTAATACTAAAGCTAATCATTTTAAATATATGTTCTCACCTGAATTTATTAAATGGTGTAAAGGTGAAACAGAAGGGGATAGTATGGGTAATGGTGCTTTAATGAGAGTATCACCAATAGGCTATTTATTTAATGATTTAGAAAGTGTGTTAGAAGAAACTGAAAAGGCAACGATTCCTTCACATGATTCAGCACTAGCTATTGTTTCGGCTCAATCATTGAATACCCTTATTTATATGGGAAGAAAGGGTTATTCAAAGGAAAGCATGAAGCCAAAGTTTTATCCTTTTGGTAAATCACTTGATAAAATAAGATTAACTAATAGATTTGATAGTTCATGTTTAGTATTTGATAATTGTTTAACCGCTTTCTTTGAGAGTAATTCATTTGAGGAAGCTGTTCGTAATGCCGTTTCTTTAGGTGGTGATACTGATACAGTCGGAGCAATTACTGGATCACTTGCTGAGGCTTATTATGGAGTACCTGAGGAACTTAAAAATCAAGCTTTAGAAAAATTACCAAATGATTTTGTTTTAAAACTTGAAAAGGGCTATCAAAAGGTAAAGAAATTATGATATAATTATCAGTAGTTTGGAGGTAATTTAATGAGAGAATTTACAGAGCAAGAACAAGTAAGACGAGATAAAGTAAAAGATTTGATTGCGAAAGGAGTTAAACCTTTTGGTTCTAGATTTGATGTGACATCTAATTCTAAAATAATTAAAGAAGAACACGCTAATCAAAGCAAGGAAGAGCTTGAAGAATTAAAAGACCACGTAGTTATTGCTGGTAGAATAATGACTAAGAGAAGAAAAGGAAAAGCGGGCTTTTTCCACATTCAAGATAAGTATGGTCAAATTCAAATATATATCAGTATCAACGAAGTTGGTGAAGAGGCCTACGATTTATTTAAAGCTTCTGATATTGGTGATATTGTCGGAATTGAAGGATATGTATTTAGAACTAATACAGGAGAACTTAGTGTACATGCGACTAAATATACGCATTTAGTTAAAGCTTTAAGACCGCTTCCTGAGAAATATCATGGACTTACTGATGTTGAAGAAAGATATAGAAGAAGATATGTCGATTTAATCATGAATGAAGATGCGAGAAGAATTGCTTTTACTCGTCCAAAAATTATTAGAACAATACAGCACTATTTAGATAGTTTGGGTTATACTGAAGTCGAGACACCTATTTTAAATCCGATTTTAGGTGGTGCGGCTGCTAAACCATTTATTACTCATCATAATGCATTAGATATGGAATTTTATTTAAGAATTGCAACTGAACTTCCGCTTAAGAGATTACTTGTTGGAGGTATGGATGCTGTTTATGAAATAGGACGTATTTTCCGTAATGAAGGTGTTGATAGAAAACATAATCCAGAGTTTACAACTATTGAACTTTATAAAGCATACACTGATATGTATGGAATGATGGATTTAGCTGAAGGATTATTTAGTACAGTGTGCAAAGAAGTAAACGGAACTTATGATATTGAATATGCTGGACATAAAATTTCTTTAAAGCCTAAATATAAACGTATTCATATGGTTGATGCAATTAAAGAAGCTTGCGGAGTTGATTTCTGGAAAGAAATGACTTTAGATGAAGCTAAAGAACTAGCTAAAGAATATGATGTTGAGCTTGAACCACATTTTGAATTTGGTCATATTGTTAATGCTTTCTTTGAAAAATTTGTCGAAGAGACTTTAATTGAGCCAACATTTGTATATGGTCATCCAATTGAAATTAGTCCACTTGCTTTTAAGAGCGATGATCCAAGATACACTCAAAGATTTGAATTATTTATATGTGGTATGGAATTTGCAAATGCCTTTACTGAATTAAATGATCCAATTGATCAATATGAAAGATTTGAAAATCAATTAAAAGAAAGAGAACGTGGAAACGAAGAAGCTAACGAAATGGATATTGATTTCGTAGAGGCTTTGGAATATGGAATGCCACCAGCTGGTGGAATGGGTATTGGTATCGATAGAATGGTAATGCTTATGACTGGTGCCGAAACTATTAGAGAAGTATTGTTATTCCCACATATGAAAAACAAAAAAGATTTAAATAGATAAACTGCTTGAATTGGCAGTTTTTTCTTATGAGTGTGTTTTTGTAAAAACGAGATATATTAAAAATATGATTTTCTTTTAGAGAAAAATAGTATATAATTGATATAGAAAGTAGGAATAGAATATGAATAAAAAAGGTTTTACTTTAGTTGAATTACTTGCAGTTATTACTATTTTAGCAGTTATTGCGTTAATTACAACTCCAATTATTTTTGGAGTGGTTGAAGATTCGAGAATGAATTCATTTACGAGAAGTGTTGAAGAGATGCGTAATGTAATTGATATGGATTATAATGAATATGGTCGAAATGGTACAGTAACATATAAGTATAGTAATAATAAGCTTGTTTGTGTCGAATGTGATGGTGGTTCGGATTTGGAACTTGATTTTACAGGTGAGATAGATGATGCAACGGGCACTTTTTATAATAATGATGGAAAGATTACCTTGACAGTTGAAAATAATGCTTATAGAGCTACTGATGATGGTAGTGGTGAAGTGGTAACCGTAAAAAAATAGTAATAAAAATATTATCCCTTAATATAATTAAATAGAAATGTACTAGGAGGGATAATAATGATTAATAAAAGAAGTTTGTGGTTTTTAACTTTATTTAGTTTGATTTTAGTACTTAGTGTTTATTATATTACAATGCCGAGTGAACTTTTGATGGCAACGAATAATGGTGGAAGTGATGATACGGAAACTGTTTCATCGACGACTGAGAATGAGGAAAGTGCGGAATTAGTTGCTTTAAGAGTAGAATCTGAAGAGAAAATGCTTGATGAGATTACTGAGTTAAAGGAAGTACTTACGGATTCTAATTCAACGACTGAAGAGAAAAATAAGGCTTTTGAGAAGATGCAGGAGTTAAATAAAAATAGGGGTACTGAAGAGTCTATAGAAAATAAGATAAAAGAAGAGTTTAATTTAAAATCTTTTGTAAGTATTGATGAAACTAGTGTGACTGTGACGATTGATAGTACTAAGCATGATAAGGAACTGGCTAATAAAATTATGCGTTCGGTTCAAGAGGAATTTGAAACTTCGATGAGTATATCAGTTAAATTTCAAAAATAACTTTCTTTAAGGGAAAGTTTTTTCTTTGGGTTATTTTCCTTTCACTTATGACCTTAGCGCGCATACAATAATATGAGTAAATATAAACCATCCCGCCTTAGGAAAGTGAGGGAATTTATGAAAAAGGGCATTTTAACTAAACGAGAGCGTGAGGTCTTTGAATTACTTATTCAGAATTATAGTACTAATGAAATAGCTGAAAAACTAAAAATTAGTGATAAAACAGTACGAAACCATATTTCTAATGCGATGCAGAAGCTAGGCGTTAAGGGCCGCGCGGGAGCAGTTATCGAGCTACTTAGACTCGGAGAACTTTCATTATAAAAGGTCATAAATACGGCCTTTTTTTCATATTCTTAAAATGGGTGATGGTATGCTTAAAAAATTATCAATTAGGAAAATTATGCTATCTTCTTTGGCTTTATTTGCAATGCTTTTAATTTATATAATTCCAGCTAATGAAAATACTTTAGATATTAAAGAAGAACTCGAATATGTTAATACGAATGTCGAGAGCAGTCCAATATTTTTAATGGATCAAAATAGTTATATGGCTTTAACGAGTGTAGCTGTTAATGATACAAATATCGAAAACAAAGCAAAGCAGTTAATTAAAGTATTAACAATTGGCGGAATGGATAGTAAGATTCCTAGTGGTTTTAGTGCGATTATTCCACCTAATACGGAAGTTTTAAGTTTGAGTTATGAAGATGGATTGATTAAAGTTGATTTTTCAAAAGATTTACTAGATGTTTCTGAAGATTTGGAAGAAAAAATGGTGGAAGCAATTGTTTATACTTTAACTTCTATTGATGGAGTTGATAAAGTAATTATTTATGTTGAAGGAGATATACTTACTAAATTACCAAAAACAAAAATTAATTTACCATCTACTTTAGATAAGACTTTTGGAATTAATAAAGAGTTTGATTTGACAAGTACAAAAGATATTACGGATGTGACAATTTATTATATTAATCAGATAAATGATAATTATTACTATGTACCAGTGACAAAGTACATTAATGATGATCGTGATAAGGCGAGTATTATTATCGATGAGCTTTCTAGTAATTTTGATTTTAATAAAAATTTGATGAGTTTTTTAAATGACGGAACAAAATTAGTGTCAAGTACGGTTAAAGATGGTCAGATGCAGTTAAATTTTAATGAAGATATTTTAAATGATGCGGTTAGTGAAGATATATCAGAAGAAACTTTAGAGATGATTTCCTTATCAATAGGGGCGAATTATGATGTTAAAGAGGTTGTTTTTAATGTGGATGATAGAGAACTTTACAAGATTGCTTTAGAATGAAATTTATTCATTCTTTTTTTGTATATAAGGAAAGTGCATTTTTGAATAGTAAACAAATGTTTGCCAAAACTATTTACAAATATAACTATTCATGATATACTCGTTGCAACAATGATAGAAGGTGGTTATATGCAAATACTAAAAGGTTACGTATTTAGAATGTATCCTGATGAAAAGCAAGAAGAATTAATTAATAAAACAATAGGTTGCTCAAGATTTATATATAATCATTTCTTAGATGATAAAATAAAAGAATATAAGATAGTAGGTAAAAGTAAAAGTGCATATGACCAAATTAAATTAATACCATCACTTTCAAAAGAAAAACCATGGTTAAAAGAAGTAGATAGCTGCGCACTTAGAACAAGTATATTTAATCTAGAAGATG